>ULVD01090851.1_pt1 | contig 20059 bp, 12 predicted proteins | sample 1959101 | NCBI WGS metagenome assembly ULVD01 (sample SAMEA4835777, study PRJEB28245) | human gut metagenome | biome: gut microbiome; material: fecal sample | place: Denmark | collected 2008
GCGGTCATTACATGGTTGTTTGTTGAAGAAAGAAACGAAAATAAGAGAATTGAACGGTTAAGAGCCGAAGTGGAAAAACTGAAAGCAGAAAACGAAGAACTGAAAAAGCAGTAAAAAGCAGGATCTGATTTTGAAAAATACGGAAAGGGGGAGAGACTGAATGCGTTCATCTGACGGAAGAAAGCCGGCGGCGTTGCTTCATATAGTGATGATCGTCTGCCTTGTTGTGCTGTGTCTGGGGTCGGTCGGAGTGACCATGGCAAAATATATTTCCGAAAGTAATGCGGGCAGCAGTGCGTCTGTGGCGGCCTTTTCGCCTTCCTTCCTCTCCGATAATATAGATATTTCGAGCATAAAAAAACCGGGTGACAGCGTTGAGAAAACATTTCAGGTGCGGAATTATACGGACGGTGGATCGTCCGAGGTTGCTCTGAAATACAAAATCCTTTTGAATACTACGGGGAATATCCCCTTGAGATTTACAGTACTTGACGATGGCGGAGGCTCTCTGGCAGTCTGGGATTGCGATGGGACGAGCGGCCAGCGGGAGTACGAATACGGAAGCCCCCTGATTTTCAGCCCGGGCACTGCCCAGGCCCATAGTTACACAATAAGGGCAGAGTGGCTGGCGGATCGGAACGATGCGCAGTTTTCGGGTTTAACCGACGCCGTTCGGGTGTCTGTGGAATGGGAGCAGGTGGATTAACGAATCGGGGAGGAGGCTCTGCGGTTATGAAAAAAAAGAAAATGACAGTTGCGGTCATCTCTGCGGTACTGGTTCTGACAGCCGCACTGTGCATTGTGCCGGCACTTGCCAAATACATCACGAGGCAGGGCAAGCAATCAGAGCTTGTCTCCGACAGCTTCTATTTTACAAGCGATTATCTGAGGGCGGACGAAACGCCTGAATACACGGTTATAGGCGACAGCATCACCTTTGAGATACGCAATTATGCGGACAGCTTGCGAATAAACGGTTCGGATATTCCGTATACCGTTGCGGCAGATGCCGGAAGCCTTGACCGTTCGGGAGGGACGCTCACCGGCGGCACGGTCGGTTCCGACAGCATAACGCTGTCACATAGCTTTTCCGGCACAGAGGAACAAAAGGAGATCACCGTTTCGGTAATCGGGACGGGGGATTACACCGAGACTTTGCAGGCAAAGTTTATATTTATCAGGCCGACAGAGGGCCTGAAATACGAGGTTAAGGACTCTGCCGGAAGCAATTATGCAGTGCTTTATATATATGCAACCGATGCCGACAGGACGGCAGAGCTGTCCTGGAATACCGATGAGCTTCTGATTGATGAAACCAACGATTATGTCTTCGGAGGAGTCACGAACAATCTGTCGCTCCACACAGGGTCGGCCACAACCAAAACGATCGTCGCGGGAACTGCGGCCAAAATAGTGTTCTTCAAGAAGAACATAAGCGAGGACTATACCCATGCGATTACCGTATCTGCCGACGGGACGATTCATATTCCGTAACTTACTGCTCCTCAAACCGGATCTTTTGGAGCAAAAAGGCATAATGGTAAATATACAGGGCTTTTGCAAAGCCGGAACATCAGCGAATTTTTAATGGTATAAAAACAAGGCCGAAAGGAGGCGCGGGTTGTTTCCGTAGTCCGGACTATGGATTTTTACCGCTGAAAAAAGGAAGAATGAGAATCAAAAAAGATTTATGTATTTCTATTTCCGTCTTACTGCTTTTTGTTTTTTGCAGTAATTTCTTCTTCCCTGTTATAGCCGAAGACAACGGTATAATGGGCGGACAGTCCAATATAGTCAACGGCGGTTTTGAAGACCCTGACTTAAAATCCGAATATCCGGATGTGGACTGGAAGAATATAACGAAGGATTCGGTATCCGGATGGGAAACCACATCTACAGACGGAAAAATTGAGTTCGGTTGGATGCGGAACGGCGCTTCGGCTCACATGGTTCCTACCATAATAACCGAGATCATTGGAGAGGGCGCTTCAAACGGCGTACAATTTGCCGAGGCGGTTTCCGATGAGGCAGGCAGTATGTATCAGAGCCTGTCCTTAAATGCGGGCTGTTATTACAATTGGACTGTACATCATCGGGGCAGAGAAGGGGTGGATACAGTTGCCCTTATCCTTACAGACGATACTCATATTGATTATGTAAAATCCAGTGGGTCCGCTTCAGACCATTTTTATCAGATCATAAACTGGATGAAAGAAAACGGTGTGACCGCACCGGAAGCAGGCAATATGACTGCACATACCGTTTATACCACAGAACTCAAAGCGTCCACTTCTTTTGAGGAGGCTTCAACAGGGTCTTGCTTTTCGTTTACCCCGGACGACGAACATACGGTCAAATTCGAGATACAGTTAATGAGTACAGATAAAACAAGCTGGGGGGAATACACAGGCTCCTACTTATCCGAAACAGATAAGGATATTTTGTTTGTACTGACACCTTTTAATTCTTCGGCGATCAAGAACCCTGCAACATCAGGAAATTTGTTGGATAATTTCAGCTTCACCGACAGTCAGGGGAACAATCTGCTTGTCAATGCCGGCTTTGATGATGTGATCACCTCATCCGCTTATCAGTTTCTGAATGCAGCAAACGCTTCCAGCCCGAAGGCCGGTATTGGCTGGTGTACTACCGCTTCGACTTATCATGTTGAAGTCGGGAATCTGGAAAAGGGCAATTCGTATAGTATAGATGTCATTTTAAATCAAACAATATTGAATGCTCCTTCCATAAGAGAGGGCAATCAATTTGTGGAATTGAATGCGGAGCAAGAAAGTTCTCTATACCAAATAGTGAACACCGAGGCGGGCAAATTGTATCGGTGGAGTCTGTCTCACAGAGGCCGTCAAGGGCTGGACACCATGGCTTTGATTGTCGGACCGAAACAGGAGTATGCTCCGGCAAAAGTAACCTCCAAATCCAGAGACCAGCTTATGCAAATTGCCGACTGGCTGCATGAGCAAACGGATATGGCATGGGATATTCCGGAACAGGGCTGCAGTAATAAAATAACATTGTATACGCCGAAGTTTAATTCCACCGGAGGATGGGAGTTAAGCAGTGATATATTCAGCTGGCAAAAAGATGCGGTCCATACCGAGGAATGGTCTGTGTGGATCATTTCTTCACTGAACGATGCCTGGCACGATTATGGCGAGCTGGATGCCGCAGCCGGTTACAATTATGAATACATCGTTCCGGAAGGACAGCATCAGTCTATATTCGGGTTCGTTTCTATCAGCTCCACCAAAGCCGATGGAAAAAAAGACGCTACCTACGGGAACCTGTTGGATAATATTTATTTCAAGGAATATTATTATGTCAGCGTAAATAATTCTGCCAATAATGGCGGCAGTAATTTGTACATTACGAATGACGACGGCACATTTATGTTTGACAGTGCAAGCTCGGGCTGGGCTTTTTCCGGCAGTGATATAGCTATTCATCTGAAGCCGGGCGACAGAACGATCATCGGGGCATACATAGGCAATGTTTTTGTTCCGATTGGTGACTGGATTTATGATGCGGAAAAAGGGGAATATATTTATAATATCGAGAATGTTTCTTCTTTAATTCCGGTAGATATGATCTATGTGGCAAATACCGTTGTTTATGATTCCCGTAATAATTATGAATATCAGTACGATGGTATTGACGGCGGTTGCGAGTTTGCATTGGGACCGACTTTTCCGGAATATATTTCACATGCTCCTGCGGCCGATGACGGTTGGGAATTTGTAGGCTGGAAGTATATCGGTACGGTGAACAGCAATGTCTATATGTTGGATGCGGTACACAAAGTGGTATTCAAAGAAGATACATCTGAAAATCACAACTCCACTTTTGAGATATATGAAATCACATCTGAAGGCGAAACGAATTTGGTTGTTGGGGATATACCGTATGACGAAGGGATTACTTTGGTTGCGGAATGGAAATACCGGCAAAGGGTCATTTCCAAAACATTCAACAGAACCTCGTCGGAATACGATATAAGCACCGAAGGCGGTTATGCCCAAATGTCGGTCGTTCTGGGTGAAGCATCTGAAAAGAACGATTATTTGATCGATTCGGTGGCAGTAGGCGAAGAACTGTATGCTTCCAACGGCGCATATATCAATGTATCTGCCCATAGAACGATTGGCTATACATTTAATGGCTGGTATGATGCATCCGGCAATCTGGTTTCAAACAATATCAGCTATACATATAAAGCCGATGCCGGTAAAGTTGTGGAATTGTATGCCTGCTTTGAGCCTCTTGGCTATGATATCACCATCAGCTGCACGGTTGAAGGTGACATCGGTTCCACAAGGTATTTTGCAATTCATTGTACTTTTTCCAATTTGCGTGAAAATAAAGTGTACACGATCGTCGGTTTGTCCGACAATAATGTAACCGTAAACGGTGAAAAAGTAAACAACCCCAGCAGAATCAAGGCGGACGAATCCGGGAACGCAGATGTTACCATATATATGAAGCATGGCGATTCTGCTGAATTTGAATATTTGCCTGAAAACTGTAACTATTCCGTGTATTCTCATGATTACAGTGAGGATGGATACAGTGTTCGCGGTGAAGCCTTACATAAGATCCTGTCAGCGGAAACAACGGTCAATCTGATATATTATCGTGTAGAGCAATCTGTAATTATTGCAGCGGGAAGGCACTATGAGGGCATCGTTTCGGGACTGAACCCGGATGCAATATCCATTACAAAGAACAGCAGCTACACCATTGACATCTCGACTCAATACAATCCCAAAATATATACTGGTTTGCAGGTCTCGCTTTGTTTCTTTGATTCGTCAGGTACGGCAACGGCATTCGCCGCCGGCACGAGAATTCTTATGATCGACTTTACGGATGCAAACAATCCCGGGTATTATTTATATGTGGTACCGGATTCTTCCAATCCTATAGACACAATCAGGCTTGACGAACGGTTCACGGAGCTTGGCTCATCAAATCTTTACGAGCGAAGTGACACCGGAGAGGGCACAATTCTCGAAAGACTGGTATTTCTGGTCGATTATGTGGGAACCGAAAATTCAGCCGAAAGCGGAAAAATAGCGCTGGTTTATGATGACGCAGAGAGTGAGCTCGAAAAAGTCATAAAGCCTGTAAAGAAAATTGTAAATATAGGGGCAGACGCTACGCAGCTGACTGCTGCTGTCGTGTGCGATGGATGTTTGACAAATAGCGGATCGTTTACGATGAATCTTACGGTCAAAAGCAGTACGCCTACTGTCAATACGGCATATGAAGATGACATCTACGCAATCAAGCTGTCGGTTGACGGCGGATTTCCTGACGGCTCGTATGCTGAGATTGACGGAATCCGGTATTACAGCAACAACGGTTGTATTACCGTTTCCCCGTTAGCAAGCGGCGGATTCGTGTCAGAGCTTTATTCTCCGTTGCCCATCACCAGCGTTGGCGGACGGAGCGCATTCAGAGTGGAGCTTTTGCCGGGTGTTTCGTCAAGCTCGAATCCGACATCCAAGAGTGTAACGGCAGAGTTTGACTGTATTGACACGACGGTCTGTGCCCTTGATGCCGACCTTTCCGAAAAGGTTTTCGAGGCGGGTTGGATTACCGATGCCGCTATAACCTTGCGGTATGAAAAGGTTGAGGCAGTTACTCTTACCATAAGCAGAAAAAATGCGGATGGCAGCTATACGGAAGTCATGCGGAATATAGTTGTGGATCTGCCAAACGACAACAGCCCTTTCTCTATTGTACTGGGTAACGGCTTCCAGGCTTCATCGGGTGAAACATATATGTTTTCGTTTGTTGGGTATGTTAAAGATACTCCCGTATGCAGAGACGACTGCTGTATTGCAATAGGATATTAGGCATTCGACCTTTTAACGGAATGGCGGAATCCGTCTTTGAAAACGGGAGCGAGGCACATCCTCCCGGCAGGTATGGAAGGACAACGACAGAGCATTTACCCGCCCTGCTTCGCCCTTTCCGGTTGTGTCCAGTAAAAACACCATTGAAATCCGAACTCTCAAAGTTCGAATGGCAATGGTGTTTTGATTTTTCCGAAAAGCAATTAAAAATCGGCTCGGCTCCGTTCTCTCTGCGCCTCAAAAATATTTTTTGCAAAGCAGGGACTGTTTTGGTTGATTTTTCCTGCAAAATATGCTAAAATAAAAACAGAAAATTCTTATAACCTTATAAATAAAAACCGAAAAGCCTTATAAGGAGATACAGATTTTGAGTATCAGAAAAGTGTTTCAAACGATCGGCCTGTGCACGCTGTGCGGAATTTTGCTTTTGGGCTGTGCCAAGACCGCAAACCAGGGTCCGGACGGCTCAAAGGGCAGCTCTTCAGAGAACAGCAACGGGGTTCCGGGAGGCTCAACGGACAGAGAGACCGAACCTTCTGCGGCATCCGAGCCTTCCGTTGTGTCCGCTCTTTCTATCCCTTCCGACTTCTCCCCCGGCTCCTTTTCTTCGGAAGACTCAAAGGAGGAAAAAGCGGAAGAGCTTCTTTCCAAAATGACATTGCATGAAAAAATCTGTCAACTTTTTGTAGTGGTTCCGGAAGCGCTGAAGGGGTCTCTGTCTCCCGCTTCGGCTCTGGATGCGGGGATTGCCGCCGGCTTGAAGGACTATCCGGTGGGGGGATTGGTTTTTTTTAAGGACAACCTGTCTGACCCGGAGGGAACGACCAACTTTTTGAAGGATTTGCAGGAATGCTCTTCCGTGCCCTTGCTCCTTGCTTTGGATGAAGAAGGGGGACGGGTGGCACGGATCGGAAATCATCCGGCATTTTCCGTACCTTCGACGCCGCCCATGTTTGAGGTGGGCCAGACCGAGCAGACCCAGCAGGCGTTTGAAGCCGGATGGAAGATCGGCAAGTATCTGTCAGACTATGGATTCAATATGGATTTTGCGCCGGTGGCGGATGTGTGGACCAATCCGGAAAACACGGTCATCGGCAACCGTTCCTTCGGCAGTGACCCCAAGCTGGTATCCGATATGAGCGTCGCCCTTGCAAAGGGGCTGGAAAGCAACGGTGTCTGTCCCACTTTCAAGCATTTTCCGGGACATGGCGATACTGCAGAAGATTCTCACACGCAGACCGCCTATGTGAACAAGACCCTTGCAGAACTTGAAGAATGCGAGCTTCTGCCCTTCCGGAACGCAATTTCGGAGGGATGCTTTGCAATCATGGTCGGGCATATTTCTCTGCCCGCAGTGACCGGAGACGAACGGCCCGCCAGTCTTTCAAGAACCATTCTCACGGAGCTTTTGCGGGAGCAGATGGGCTTTCAGGGAGTGATCCTCACCGACGCTCTGAATATGAGTGCTATCACCCAACAGTTTGATGACGGCGAGGCTGCCGTGTGCGCTATAGAAGCCGGGGCGGACATCCTTTTAATGCCCCAGAATTTTCAGGCGGCGGTGGCCGGAGTGGAACAGGCCCTTGAAACCGGGAGGCTTTCGGAAGAGCGCATAAACGAAAGTCTAAGGCGCATCCTCGGACTGAAAATGGATTTCGGCCTGCTGCCCTACTGAAAGGCAGAGGCTCTGCTATTGAAGCTATTGAAATCATAAAATATTGGAAAAGGGAGGTTCTTATGGGAAGAATCATCACGATCAACCGTCAATTCGGCAGCGGCGGACGGGAATTGGGCAAACGCCTGGCGGAAATGCTGGGTATAGCCTACTATGACAGCGAAATCATTACCGAAATTGCCACCAGGAGCGGACTTGCCACCGAATATGTGAATAATATCGTGGAGAAAAAGCCCATCGTCTATTATCCCATCACCATCGGGCGCTCCTTCATGACCCAGCCTCTTCAGCGTGTGGATTTTCAGTCTAAGATCTTTGGCGAACAGCATGCCCTGATCACCGAGCTGGCAGACAAAAGCGACTGCGTGATCATCGGTCGTTGCGCCGATTATATTCTGAGAGACAGAAAGCCGTTGCGCATTTTTGTCTATGCGGATATGACCGGCAGAATTGCCCGTTGTCGCCGAAAGGCAACCCCCGAAGAGGCAGAGATGACCGACAAGCAGTTGGCACGGCACATTGAGGACATTGACAAGGGCAGAAGAGAGTATTATCGCTATTTTACCGGACAAAAATGGGAGGATATTTCCCACTACGACCTGTGCATCAACACCACCGATTTTGAAATCAAGAAGCTGGCAGAGGAATTGGTCGGATTTCTGTGCAAGGAATAATTCTGCGTCAACTGCAACCAATCAGCAGAAAAGATCGTCTGTTTGGGGAAAAACATCCGAAAAAACAGCATACCGTTCATGTACGGAACGGCATGGGAAAAATTGTCTCCGGTGTTTTTGGGGGCAGGAGTGTCGGGATGAGAACGGGACTTTTGAAAAACGGGCAGGGAAGAGCTTTCAGCCGAAAGCGCCCAAAGGTCTTCCGGTGCAGTCCGCGTATTTTGGGAATTTTCCGGTTCTGCTTTCAGAACAGAATATTTTTCATTTTTTTGAAAAAAGTTCTTGACAAATGCCGGACAGATGATTATAATGGCGCTATAAAAGGCTTCCCCGGCTCTTGATGCGGGGAATCATAGAGGAAATAGAACATACAGAACAAAGATAGAGGCGCAGGGAACAAGAGTAGCCGTGCAAAAATGCCCCCGGAGGGCGTGCGGCGAAAGGGAACTCTGCCGAAGCGGGAAGAACCGGAATCTTCTTCAGGCTGGGCTGTGGGAGAACATCTTACAGACTGTCACAGAAATGTGGAGAGCTATCGTTCAAAGGCTTTTAGCTTTTTTTGAACCGCAGCTTTTCGTTGCGGTTTTTTGTTGTTTGAAAAGCGCTTGCTTTTTGATAGATTTTATTTCAGGAGGACTTTATGAAAAAGTCAACGAAGATTATTCTTGCCTGTGCGGTATTGCTCATCCTGTCGCTGATGATCGTGGCCGCCATCACAAAGGGGGCTGAAGGAACGGTGGTCTGCCCCGAGTGCAAGGGCGCAGGAACGGTGGAGGGCCTTCCCTGCGAAACCTGCGGGGGCGAAAAAGAAGTCACCGGAACCTGGTGGGCGCTGGTGCCGCCCTTCATTGCCATAGGGCTTGCCCTCATCACCAAGGAGGTCTATTCCTCCCTCTTCATCGGAATCGTTTCGGGCTGTCTGCTTGCCGGAAGATTCTCTTTTGTCGGCACCGTAGACGCCCTGACGGCCCAGGCCTTTATCCCGGCTGTTGCCGACAATGCGGGAATTTTCATTTTCCTTGTGGAATTGGGCATTCTTGTGGCGCTGGTCAATAAGGCCGGCGGCTCGGCGGCCTTCGGCAGATGGGCATCCAAGCATATCAAAAGCAAGGCAGGGGCCCTTTTATGCACCTTCCTGTTGGGCGTTCTCATCTTTATAGACGACTATTTCAACTGTTTGACCGTGGGTTCGGTTATGCGTCCGGTCACCGATAGCAAGAAAATTTCCCGCTCCAAGTTAGCCTATCTTATCGATGCTACAGCGGCACCCATCTGCATGATCGCTCCGATCTCCAGTTGGGCGGCGGCAGTTTCTGTCTACGCTGAAGACGGACAGGGACTGAAGCTCTTTGTTTCGGCAATTCCCTTCAACTTCTACTCTCTGTTGACCCTGGTTTTTGTCGTTTTGCTTTCGATCATGGGGTTTGACTACGGTAAAATGCGTATCCACGAGTTCAATGCTCAGAATGGGGATCTGATTTCGGGCGAGGAACAGGATTCCGAATCGGAGGAACGCTTCAATCCAAAAGGCAAGGTGATCGACCTTGTGTTGCCGGTGGCAATTCTGATCGTATGCTGTGTGCTGGCTTTGGTCTATGCCGGCGGAATTTTGGACGGTGAAGGTTTTGTTTCTGCCTTTGCGAACACCGATGCCACGGTGGGACTGCCTATGGGCGGTTTCGTCGCTCTGGTTCTGATCATTGTGTATTTGACCTTGCGCCGGGTAGTTCCCTTCAAGGAGTCTATGGCGGCGCTGCCGAAGGGATTTATCGCCATGGTTCCCGCTATTCTTATCCTGACCATGGCAACCTCCCTCAAGAATATGACGGCGTTCTTGGGTGCCAAATACTATGTTGGAAGCCTGATGAGCTCCGCCGCATCCGGACTTTCCTCCTTCCTGCCCGCCATTATTTTCCTGGTTGCCTGTGTGCTCTCCTTTGCCACCGGAACCTCCTGGGGAACCTTCGGCATTCTCATCCCCATTGTCACTGCTATTTTTGAGCAGGGCGACCCGTTGCTCATCGTCGGAATGTCTGCCTGCCTGGCCGGTGCCGTCTGCGGTGACCACTGCTCGCCCATCTCGGACACCACCATCATGTCCTCTGCCGGTGCGCGCTGTCCCCATTTGAACCATGTATCCACCCAGCTGCCCTATGCGCTGACCGTTGCCGCCATTTCCTTTGTGATGTATATTTTCGCAGGATTCGTGCCCAATGCCTACATCTGCCTGCCCTTGGGCGTTGCACTGACCTTGGGGACCCTGTTCGTTCTGAAGGCGATCAATGAAAAAAAGGAGCCTGCAAAGAAATAAATTTCAACCGTTCTGTACAAAAGACTGTCCGTGAGTATCCAGTGAAAAGAAAGCCGGGAAGCACCAAGCCTCCCGGCTTTTTTCAGAAACAGGAAAAACGAAAGTCTTACTCAACCGCTGGCGAAGAAAGGTGCTGAAAGAGTCAGTGCCGTGGCTTCTTCGGTTTTCCGGGGAGCCGGGTTCAGTTTGTTCGCAGAAACCGCTTTTTGACAAATTGCAAAAAAGCTCTTTTCTTTTTCGGAAAGCTGTGCTATAATAAGGGAGCATAGAATTTTTTGCCGGTTCATAGAATTCCCCGAGGGGGGATGAACATGAGCCGAGTGATGTGGCAATTCGGCAAGAGACAGTGGTTCTTTCTGGCGGCGCTGGCGCTGGGTGCGGTGTACGGGGTCTGCTTTTTGGAAACCCAGACGCTCAAAGGGCTTTCAGGTGGCTTTGCCCATGCGTTTCCGGCGGAATTTTCCGCAAAAGCACTGTTTTTTGCGTTGCTTTTTCAGGGGTTACCCTGCCTGTTTTTCTTTCTCTCCGGTTTTTTTCTCTTTGGGAGGGAAGGGAATGTGCTCCTGCTTTCCTTCCGTTGCGCACTGTCCGGATGCTTTGTGGGGGCGCTGTGTAAGGCTCTTCCGGGGGATGCTTTTTCCCGGTTGTGGGCGGTGGCGGTGCTGGCTTTTGAAGCGTTGAGCCTTTGCTGTCTGAATTCCATGGCGAGGCTCGGAGAATTGTATCTTGCGGCGGCCAAAAAGGGGGTGCGCAAGAAGGCGACCCTTCGGTATGCGGGCGACCAGTTGTTTTTTACTGGGTTGGTCTTTCTTTTTTATCTTTTAAGAGGGGTGACTATGCGGTTACTCTCTTCCTGAACCGGGGGGGAAAAATTTTTTTGGGACCCAATGCTCAATGTTGGAAGGAAAATAAAAAATGGCGAAAAAGAAATGGAATCTGTATAATCTGCTGAACCGGGATACGAACAAAAAGGACGCCAAAGCAGATGCGGATGTGGCAAAATTGAATTTCAAGGGGTATTTCAAGCTGTTGGGGCGGAAGCTGTCTACCATCTGCTCGGTGAACCTGCTCTTTGTTCTGGGCAATTTCCCCATGTTTTTCGGACTGGCGCTCTTTACGGGGGTGATCAGTGACAAGTCTCTTGCCCCCCAGACCTTAGGCTTTTCCAATCTGTACGGTGCTCTTGCCCACAGCGATCCGACTCCTCTTTCTTCGCTGTTCTATGGAGTCAGCGGCACGCCGGTGGTGGAAAATGAATTCAACAAGCCGATGCTGATTCTGTTCATCGCCTTGACCTGCTTGCTGTTTATCACCTTCGGCCTGGTAAACTGCGGATGCGCCAAAATTCTGCGCAGCGCCATACGGGGGGAGCCGGTCTTTCTCTTTTCCGACTTTTTCCAAACGATCAAAAAGAACTGGAAACAGGGACTGGTTCTGGGCATTCTGGACCTGCTGTTCCTTTGCGTGCTGATTTTTGATATTTCCACCTTCTATCTGAACTATCTTTCCAGCTTCTTTTTCACCGTATCCTTTTTCTTCTCGATCGTGATTCTCTTCATTTATATGTTCGCAAGAATGTATATGTATATGCTGGCCATCACTTTTGACCTTGGTGTTTTTCGGATCATCAAGAATTCGGTGATTTTTGCCTTCCTGGGCTTCAAGAGGAATTTCATGGCTCTTCTGGGGCAATGTGCGGCGCTGTACATTATGTATCTGTTCATGGCGTCGGGGATCCTCTTGTCGGTGGGCGTGCTCCTGCCGTTGATCATTCTCTTTGGTTTTGGCATGTTTACCAGCTACTATGCCTCCTACAAAGTGATCGATAGATATATGATCGAACCTTACTACGACGAAGAGGGCAATGCAAAACCGGCAAAGGCAACCGAATAAAATCAGAAAAACAGGTGCAGGAGCGTGTGCTTCCTGGGCCTGTTTTTGTAGAAAAGGTCAAAAAGTCAGTAGGAAATGTGTACGAAAAAAATGGAAAAATAGTTGAAAGTTTGAAGCTGGCATGATATAATGAAGGAGGATAGGGGCGAAGAAAGGAAAAAAGTGCACCTTTTTCCGCATCCCTTACTAATTTCAAGACAAGGAGAATACCATGAAAAAAGCAATTTCGGCAATTTTGGCATGTGTGCTGTTGATGAGCGTTTTCACGATGCTGTTCATTTTCAATGCGCAGGCGGAATCCTCCTCTGCCACCACTTATTTCGTGAACAAAGGGGATAATTGGGAGTACATTTGTACGGAAATCGGAGCGGACGAGGATTATGTAGCGGCTCCCGACGGATGGCTGGACAAGACCGACACAGCTGAATGGGTTGAAGGACAGGCTCCTTATGCCGGAGCCTGGTATACCAGTAGCACTGCAAACACCAAGCTTCCTTACGGTCGGTTCACTTTGTTTCTGCGCAAGACCTTTACGGTTGAAAATGCAGCAGAACTCGTTAATCTCGTCATGAACATCATCTATGATGAGGACCCGATCGTGTATCTGAACGGAGAACAGGTCTGGACGGTAAGCGGGTATAAAGACAGCGCTTACACGCTGGTTTCCCTGGATCCTTCCGCTTTGAAGGACGGCGAGAATACGATCTGTGTACGGATCGGAAACAAGAACGGCGGAATGATCTTTGACATGGAGCTTCTTTCCTCCGATTGCGACTCCAATGGGTATCTTTACGGATCGGGTGCGGAGTGCGTTGGCTTCAGCAGCTTCGGCTCTGTGAATGATCCGAGCAATGTGCTGGACGGAAATCAGAGTACCGTTTGCGGAAGCGGCTATAATGCTTCGGTGAGACAGGCTATAACCGTGAATTATGCGAAAGAATACCTGATTGATGAGATCTTCGTTCAGTGTAAGAATGAGGGTACCTCTGACGCCGAGGACGGCTCCTACGGTACCTATGATCTGTATGTAGGTAAGAATCTGGTTGCTTCCGGTGTGAAAGCCATTACCGGACCCAACGGAGGCAATACCGTAAAATTGGATAAGGCTTACAGAGGTCAGAGCCTCACGGCGGTGATTACCAGTTGGTATGGACCCGGTTGGGCTTGCGTGGCCGATATGATGGCAAAGCCCTGCACCGACGAGAGCAAGGAGGTTGTGGAACAGCCTGCTGCCGATGAGAAGGGAAACATCTATCTGTCTTCGGCCACCTGCACCGGATTTTCGAGCTTTGGCAGCATTAACGCTCCGGCCAATGTGTTGGACGACGATCAGAATACCGTTTGCGGAAGCGGGTACAATGCGAGCGTAGAGCAGTCTGTAACGGTGAATTTCAATGTCAGGACCTATGTCAGTGAAATTTTCGTGCAGTGCAAGGATGAAGGAACCACCACCAATGAAGACGGTTCCCGCGGAACCTATGACATTTATGTGGTGAATAACGGCGTGGAAACGCTGGTTGCTTCCGGAGTCAAGGCGATGACCGGCACAGACGGCGGCAGCCTGGTAACGCTGGACAAGAGCGTGGAAGGAGATGCCATCAAGGTGGTGATTACTTCCTGGCAGGGCAGCAACTGGGCCTGCGTGGCTGACATTTCTGCCAAGGAAGGGAGTGCACCCGCACGGGATCCTTACGATGTAAACGGTGACGGCATGGTTTCCATTGCCGATGTGTCTACCTTGCTGGACTATTTGTCCGGTGCCATCTCTTTGGAAGACGGTGTTGGAGATGTTGACAAAGACAGCACCACCAACATTGCCGATGTGACCTGTCTGTTGGACAATATGACATAAACTCGATTAAGGATAAAAAAAGAATGCGCAAGGGGCTATGGCGACTTCTCGTCTGCTGTAGCCCCTTGGTTTGTGTTTCCATTTGAGATCCGGGCAAGGGATCGGGGCATTTGGGAGACGGCCGGCGGCGGTGCGGTCTGCGCTTTTTCAGTGACGAACAAAGCTACCGCAATTCTGCTTTCCCCTTTGTCAAACAGTGGCTTTTTTCTTTGTAGACAGCGGAAATTTCTTGCATTTTCTTGTTTTTTATGCTATACTGAAAAGCGGAAATCTGATTTTAACCGAAAGAGAAGTGTGAATCATGAAAAGAATTCTGAAATATATAGAAAATACCTCTTCCGTCCGGCTGTTTTTCCCGATTCTCTTCTGGGGGATGTTTTTGAAAAATCTGTTGTTGCAGAGCTTCCTCTGGGGGAACAATCATTACCGTCCTTCTTTCATTGAGGGCGGGTGGCGTATTGTTTTCGGAATCTTTTTCGGACTATTGGTGGAGGGGCTTCTGCTGTCCCCCGCACTGCTTTTCAAAAAAGAGAAGAATAAATTACGGCTGACGGTGATTGTTTCCGTGGTTTTCACCGTTTTGTGTGTGGTCGATGCCTGTTATTACCGGAGCAGTGCCGAGATGCCCTCGGTCGGTTTGTTGCTTCTGGTTAAAGGCGCCACGGAGCAGGGACATTTGAGCCTGCGCTCGGTGATCGATACCTTTTCGATTTACGATATACTTTTTTATTTAGACTATCTTCTGATTCTCGCTTTGAAGCTGATACGGCATTTTTTAAAGAAAAAGAGAGCGCAAGCACCGGAGGGAGCCTTGGAGGAGCAATCGGGCGAGCTTCCGGAAGAGAAACCAAGGACCGACAGAAAGAGAACGGCTTTTTTAAAAAAAATACAGGAAAAATGGAAGGAGATATTCCTTCTTCAGGAGAAGAGCAAAGGCTTTGGAAGAAGGCTTCTTCATTCCCGTTTGGGTCATTTTTCTCTCTGCTTTTCTGCGTGTGTGCTGGCTTTGGCCCTTTTGCCTCTGCTGCATTTGATGAATTTTTCAGAAGGAATTTCAAAGGCTTACCGACAGATATTCAATGCGCCCTATCAGAAGGATTATGCCTTTTATTTCACGCCTATCGGATACCATGCTATAGACCTTGTGGAAACTTTGCAACCTATGCGCAGTGACCATCAGATACCGGAGCATCTTCCGGAGGAGAAATATCTTCAGATTGAAGAATTTTACAGATATAATGCAGAGCAACCTGCAGATAATGAATTTGCCGGAATGTATGAAGGAAAAAGCGTTTTGCTGATTCAACTGGAGTCCTTTGAGCAGTGCGTTCTGGGGCAGAGGATCAATGGAAAAGAGATTACGCCGAATCTGAACCGACTGATGGAGAAAAGCGCATCTTCATTCTGCTTCACGAGAATATACGATCAGGTGAAATCGGGGAACAGCTCGGATTGCGATCTGATGATCAACACCTCCATTCTGCCCACCACTGATATTTTCTTCTATTACTATTCCAACAGAACGCTTCCCTCTATGCCGGCGCTGTTGCGTGAAAAGGGATACAACACGGTATGTTATAACGGTTCAGGGCCGAATTGCGTTTGGCCTTACGAAAAAGTCTACAAGAGCGTTTTCGGGTATGTGACCGATGAGCAGGATCCTTCCTGCAATTTCCATCTGCTTCGTTCAGAAAACGAGCAGGACTATCTCTACAGTTATGTGGCGGATTCTTATACGCTGAACGAGGTTCTGGAGCAATTGCGCCGGAACGATCCCACAAAAAAGCAGTTTACCCATACAGTGCTGTGCTCCAGTCATATGCCGTATACCTTCATTTTTGAGGACCTTCCCGAAGAACAGCTGGTGCTTCCCCAAGGGACCGGGGAGAAAAGGAAGGCGGACTATGTAGGAGGGTATCTGAACTGCCTGCATTATGTGGACGCTCAATTGGGACAGTTTTTGGATACGGCCGAAAGGGAAGGGCTTTTGGAGAACACGGTGGTTCTGATTTATGGAGATCACACCGGTATTCACAAGTACTATCCCACGGAGGCCGAGAAATTGGCCAAGGAGCGCAAGGAGTATGCCTTTTTGGACAGCGAAGAGTATTATACCGTTCCGCTGATCATTTACGATCCTTCGGGCGCCACTGCCCACCGGACGGTGGATACGATCGGCGGACAGGTCGATATTCTTCCCACTCTTCTCTACCTTTTGGGTGTGCCGAAGGAGGAGTACTCTTTTGCAATGGGTCGGGTCTTGCTGAATACCGAAAGAAACTATACGGTGCTTTCAAACGGTGCCATTGTGGGAGAACTGGATCGGAACTCACCGGAATATGACATTGTATACCGGATGTATGACACGGCGGATATGATTGTCTATAACAATTATTTCGGCTTTCACACCGCTCCTGAAATCTTCCGGAAAAAGGAAGAACCATCGGTTCTGCCGGTAGAAAATTAACGAAACAGTAGCGCCGGCGCAGAAATCCTGCGTCGGCGCTAATTCGCATCACATTACATCCACGGTCTGGATGGCCAGAAGATCGGTCAAGAACAGCATTCGTTCCTTAGTCAGAGCGCAAAGAGCCAGACGGTTCTTCCGTTTCAGAGGGTTCTCCTCCGAAAGAATCCGGTCATCATGGTAAAAGGTCGAGAAGGCACAGGCAATGCTGTACGCCGCTTCGGCGATGTAGTTGGGCGCCCGCTCGGCAAGGGCTTTTTTGAAGCTCTCCGAAGCGGAAGAAAGGCAGAGCAGCAAAGCGGTTTCTGCCGGGGTCAGGGAGAGGGAAGCATCCAATTCCGTCGGCACTTCTTCGGAAGTGCGCTTCAGAAGGCTGGTGATTCGGGTGATGGTGTAGAGCAAATAGGCTCCGGTCTTGCCCTCGCAGGAGAGAAAACGGTCAAAATCGAAAATATAATCCTTGCTGCGGTTGTTGATCAGATCTCCGAACTTGATGGAAGCCACCGACAACCGGTCGGCAACCTGCTGCCGATGTTCCGGACTCTGAAACTTGGAGGGCTCCAGATTGGCCAAAGCCTTTTCGTAAGCTGTGTCCAAAAGACCGGTCAGTTGCATCACGCCTCCGTCTCTGGTCTTGAATGGCTTGCCGTCGGCGCCGTTCATGGTGCCGAAGCCCAGGTGCTCGCAGGAGCAGCCGTCCTTCAAAAGTCCCGCCAATTTTTCGCACCGGAAAATCTGAGTAAAATGCAATCCCTGGCGCTTGTCCACCACATACCAAAGGGCATCCGGGTCAAAGAGTCTGCGGCGTTGGATCATGGTAGCCAAGTCGGTGGTGGCATAGATGTTGGAATTGTCGGATTTTTTGATAATGACCGGCGGCATGGGCGCAGTGTCCTCCTCGTTGGAGACCTGTACCACTTTGGCACCGTCACTTTCCTCCAACAGGCCCTTGCTTTGCAGAACTTCAAGCAGAGCGTCCACATAGTCCTCGGCATCGGATTCCCCGTACCAGTATTCAAAGCTCACATTCAGGCGGTCGTAGATTTTTTTCATATCGGCTTTGGAAACGGCCATAAAGGCCTTCCAAAGCGCATAGAAGCCGGGTTCCTTCTTCTGCAAACGCACCGTGGCCTCGTGTGCGGCGGCGGAGAAGGCTGCATCCGTTTTGCTTTTGGCAGAGGCACAGGGGTATACTTCGTTCAATTCTTCAATGGCAATGGGAGGAATGGTTTCCTTTTCGGCGTCAAAATCGGGGGAAAAGCAGGACCAATCCGGGTGGCGCTCCTTCAGCTCGGTGATGACCAGCCCCATTTGCAAGCCCCAGTCTCCCAGGTGAATATCTCCGAGGGCGTTCGCTCCTGCGGCTTTGGCGATCCGCTTGACCGATTCTCCGATGATTGCCGAGCGAAGATGTCCAATGTGCAGGGGCTTGGCCACATTGGGTCCTCCGTAGTCCACCAGCACGGTTTGTCCTTTCAGCGTCTGGGGGATTCCTTTGTATTCATCCCGATGGATCTCATTGACGAATTCCGAAAGCCACCCACTGTTCAGGGTCAGATTGATGAAACCGGGCATGGCCATTTCCGCCTTTTCAAAGGCCGGCACCCCCTGCAGTTTTTCCACCACGGCGGAGGCAATTTTGAAGGGGGGCATTTTATAGAGCTTGGCACCCTTCATGGCACCGTTGCACTGGAACTGACAGATGTCCGGGCGGTCCGATTCGGTGACTGCGCCGAATTCTTCCGGGTATCCGCAGGCGGCAAAGGCCTGTCCGCAGAAAGCACTCAAGGTTTCGAGGATTGTTTTCATGTCGTTTTTTCCTTCTTTTTTGTATTCATACTTCTTCCGGCAGAATGTTGGCAATGCTTTCGATTTGTCCGTTCTGAATGTAGACTCTCGGCACCCGTCGGTTCACATTGCACAGCAATTCATAGCTGATACTGCCGCATTTTTCCATCTGTTCTCCGCTGTCTAAGTAATTTCCGTGGTCAAAGCCGAAAAGAACCGCCTCTTCTCCGGTTTCCAGAGTGTCAAAAAAGGGATCGCTAACATCCAGAAGCAGCTGGTCCATGCAGACTCTTCCGAGAATTCCTGCCCGTTTTCCCCGCACCAGCATTTCTCCCCGGTTGGAAAGAAGTCTGGGAACGCCGTCTCCGTAGCCCACGGCCACGGTGGCGATTCTCATTTCGGTGGGGGTAACGAAGGTGGAACCGTAGGAAATCGGCGTGCCCGCCGGAACCCTTTTGATCTGGACAATGCGGGATTTCAGGGTCATTACCGGTTTTACCGGCAGAAGATTGGGCCGCACTGCTTCAGAGGGGGCAAGACCGTAAAGGATCAATCCCTCTCTTGCCATGCCATAGTGTCCTTTAAAATTGCAGATCGCCGCAGAATTGAAGAGATGCAGGATCGGCGGGTGGATCCCAAGGTGCTCCAACTCCTTTACAAAAGCGTCAAAGCGTTTGTTCTGTTCCTTTGCAAAGGACAGGTCTTCCTCATCCGCTCCCGCAAAGTGGGAAAAAATACCTTCTATCTCCAGTTCCTTGCAAGAGGAAAGCTCTTGGATTTCCTTTTTCGACCCTTCTCCCGGAAGAAATCCGATGCGCCCCATGCCGGTGTCCAGAGCCAGATGCACTTTTGCCGGTTTCCTGACTTTTTCTGCCGCCCTGCAAAGGGTCTTTCCTTCCTCGTAGGTGGCGAGAGTCAGGGTGATGTTTTCTTTTATAAGCGGTACAAACTGCTCTTCGGGCACCAATCCCAGAATGAGAATGGGTGCTTTTATCCCTGCCCGGCGCAGTTCAAAGGCTTCCTCTGCCATAGCCACGGCGAAGTAGTCGGTCTCCTTTTCCAGCAGATGGGCTACCCGCACGGCACCGTGTCCGTAAGCGTCGGCCTTCACCACGGCGCAAAGCTGGGTGTCCTTGCCCAAGTGTGCCTTCACGGCCCGGTGGTTGGCTAACAGGGCATCTAAATCCACTTCTGCCCAGGTTCTAAATTTTGTTGTTTCCATATCCATATAATAAGGTTCTGACGGCGTGTTCCCGGTACCGGGGAACAGCCCCTTTCTTTCTCGTTTGCCGTGAAGCCCGATTTCTTACAGGAAGTACGGGATTTTTCGGGAATTCCTGCGGGAGTGCCGAAGTCCTTGAAGATCAGAGATCCCGGCACACCGTTATATCCGCTCCGGAATCCAGAACATTCCGGGCTACAATCTGCCCGATATGCACAGGCGACCGGAGTGTCACCCCCTTCATCGTCCGGACGATCCTGCCCACCAGCGCTTTTTGAACCGGGAGGGTCGTGCGCACCGG
>ULVD01101876.1_pt1 | contig 20002 bp, 12 predicted proteins | sample 1959101 | NCBI WGS metagenome assembly ULVD01 (sample SAMEA4835777, study PRJEB28245) | human gut metagenome | biome: gut microbiome; material: fecal sample | place: Denmark | collected 2008
AAAAATACAATTTTGACATATAAATACTATTACTTTTAGGAGAGTTACATTGAAAAAAGTTAAATTTTCTTGGGCATATCTTTTGGTGCTTACGCTTGCGATTGTTTGCTTGTTTTTGCTTTTTACCGACACGAATGTAAGTGGCAAAAAAACAACACCAGATGTTGCAATTACAATGATACAAGAAGATAAAGTATCCGATTTTTATGCAAAAGACGGCATTGCAAAAATTAAGTTGTTCGATTCGCAAATCAAAAATTTTCCAACTACCGCAGATTATTATTTCAAATATACACAAGATACTATTTCAAGAGTAATTGATGCAATTGAAAATCAAAATACTGCAAATGTAAGTGACCCAGACAAACATATTTCTTGGAACTATGAACCAACCGAGCCATCGTTCTTTGAAAGAATAATGCCAATACTTTATATTGGATTTGGACTTTTCATAATCTTTTTGATTTACAAAATGATAAGTTCGTCAAACAAAGGTGCGATGACTTTTGGAAAAAGCAGGGCAAGGCAGACTTCAAATGTAAAGGTAAGATTCAAAGATATTGCCGGCGCTGACGAAGAAAAAGAAGAACTTAAGGAAATTGTTGAGTTTTTGAAATCGCCTGAACGCTTTACTGCTCTTGGTGCTCGTATTCCAAAAGGTGTTTTGCTTGTTGGGCCACCAGGAACCGGAAAAACTCTTCTTGCTCGTGCTGTTGCTGGTGAAAGCAATGTGCCGTTCTTGTCAATAAGTGGTTCAGATTTTGTTGAAATGTTTGTTGGTGTTGGTGCATCCAGAGTTCGTGATTTGTTTGAAGAAGCAAAAAAGAACACACCCTGCATTGTGTTTATCGACGAAATTGATGCCGTTGGCAGACAACGTGGTGCTGGACTTGGTGGTGGAAATGACGAAAGGGAACAAACACTCAATCAACTTTTGGTTGAAATGGACGGGTTTGAAGCAAACGAAGGTATAATTGTTTTGGCTGCTACAAACCGCAGTGATGTTTTGGATCCTGCACTTTTGCGTCCAGGCAGATTTGACAGACAAATATACGTTCACGTTCCTGACGTAAAAGGGCGTGAAGGAATTATCAAAATTCATGCTCGCAACAAACCTATTGATGAAGATGTTGACTTTACAACTCTTGCTCGTATAACAAGCGGATTTACTGGTGCAGACCTTGAAAATATGCTCAATGAAGCGGCAATCTTGGCTGCAAGAGCAAACAGACCAAAAATCATTATGGAAGATTTGACCGAAGGCATCAACAAGGTTATAATGGGGCCACAAAAGAAGAGCCGTGTAATGACCGAAAATGACAAAAAGATAACCGCTTATCACGAATCGGGACACGCAATTTTGGGCAAAATGCTTGAATACTGCGAACCAATACAGGAAGTATCTATCATTCCACGTGGCAATGCGGCTGGTTATACCATGAGCAGGCCTGACAACGACGACAATCACAAAACTTACAACCATTTGATTGATGACATAGTTATGACAATGGGTGGAAGATTGGCGGAAGAAATTGTGTTTGGTGACATTACCACAGGTGCTTCAAGTGATATCCACAAGGCAACCGAAGTTGCTCGTAATATGGTTACACAGTGGGGCATGAGCAAACTTGGCTTTATCGGTTTTGACACCCAAGACCAGTTGTTCATTGGCAGAGATTATCAAAGCAAAAACAATTACAGTGAAAAAATGGCAAGTGAAATTGATGCCGAAATAAAACGTATTTTGGATGCTTGTTACAAACGCGGAAAAGAAATTTTGACAAAAAATCGCAAACTTTTGGACGAAATGAGTGAATTGCTTTTGCAAAAAGAAACAATTTATCATGACGAAGTTGATATGCTTATTGCTGGCAAAACTGCAAAAGAAGTTGCCAAGGCAATGGATGATAAACTTGCACTTTTGAAAGAAAAACAAGATTCTCAACGTAAACAAATGAGCGATTTGCAATACGGCAAAGAACTTGACATGAAGGTTAAAACTGGCGAAATGTTTTTGAAAGGTGGGATAATAACCGAACAAGATTTGAAAACTTTGAAAGACAAACGTGACGAATATTACAAGTCACTTGACGAAAAATACAAAAAGCAAGCCGAAGAAAAAAAGGTAAAGACTGTAGAGGAAAAAGTTGCAAAAACCAGAACAAAAAAGATTGGTGAAAAGAGCGTCAAAACAAAAGAAATGACTGACAACGAAAAAAAATCTTTAAAACCAAAAACAAAAAGGCAAACAAAATCAAAGGTTGAAAACAGGGAAGAAAGTCCTGAAAAAACAACAAAAAACAAGGGGGATAAAGAATGAAAAAGAAAATTTTGATTATCATAAGTCTTGCACTTGTTGTTGCATTGATAACAACAACAATCGTATTGGCTGTTGTGAAAAAATCATACAAGCCAGAATTTGATTTGAATCCACAAACTGTAAGAATTGTCAGACAAAATGACAACACCGAATTTGAATCAAGTGAAAGTCATTCAACAAAAGAAAAGTTTGAAAATATTGTAAAACTTTTTGACGACGGCTTCAAACAAAATGTTCTTGGCTCAATATTCAGTGGAAACTGTTCAAAACAAATTGATATCGAACTTGTGTCAAAACTTCCTTCATTTGAAGATGGTTATACATTTACATTTGATTACAAGGCTGATATGGTTCTGAAAAAAGACGGAAAAGATTTTGTTTATGGAACAAACACTGACAAACAAATCAAATTCCAACAAGTTATTTTCAATATAACTGACACAAAAGGCTACAATCAAATTTATCTTTACGCAAAAGAAGTTGTTGGTTCAAACACATATTATTATGAAATTGCAACCGTCGCAAACACATCTGCTCTTTACGATTATGTAAGCGAATTGACATTTGCATAAGAAAAATAAAAACAAAAAACGTTACAAGTGGAAATTCATTTTGTAACGTTTTTTTTGTCAATCAATTTGTATAAGTTGTCCAAAGTTAAGGTTGAGTATATATTTTTTGATGTTTTTTATGCCATAGGCATTTTGAATTGCAAGGGCGTAAAGTTCAAGTTGCTTTTGATATCTTTGAGCGAGCCTTTGTGCTGATTTTGTGTTTGAAAGTTTGAAATCGACCAAAATCGCATTGTCGCCGTCGATACAAAACGCATCAATAATTCCCTGTACAAGCACCAAATCTTCGTATTTGCTTTGCACAACTTGATTGTATTTTGCTTGCAAAATAAACGACTTTTCTTTTTGTACAACTTTTTCGCCAAACAAATTGTTCAAAATCTCAAGTGCTTTTGAAACCTTTTGCACGGTTATTGTCAGGTCAGTTTTTTCGTCAAGTTTTTCAACGTTACAAACACGGTTTATTGTTTTTTGTATTTTTTCAAAATTGTCAAAATCTTTGTAATCCAATATTTGAAGAATTTTGTGGAACTCTGTTCCAAGTTGTTGATTTGTAACACCTTTCAAATGTTCGTCAATGGTCAGTGTTTTGACTTGGTCTGTTTTGTTTTGATAGCCATCATCTTCGCCTTTCATAATGCCCGAAACCGAATTTTTGAGTGCGATATTTTGCACTTCAAAATTTTGATTTAGTCTATCTTTGATTGTTTTGACAAGGTTTTGGTCTGGTTTTCCAAAAACGATTTTTTCTTGCAAAATTGGCTCTTCAAAATCGTCATCACTGTTTTCAAATGTTACTTCGAAATCTTGGTTTTTCCAAACAAAATCTTTGCTTGTTTTGATTTTGTCCAAAGTATCTTGGTCGAATGACGACAAAACAAGTGAAAGATAATTGTTTTGATTTGTTATGTCAAAACTTGAATCTTTGTGGCAAAGATTTTCTTTGTCATAACCCCCAACAATGAAAAGTGCATTTTTTGCACGTGTAAGTCCCACGTATAAAAGTCTGAGTTTTTCGGCAAATTCGTCTTGCTTGTTTTTGTCTTTTATTGCTTGCAAAATTACATCGTCAAAACTTGTCTGACTGTCAGTGTCAAAGTATTTGAAGCCAATTCCAAAACTGTCACTAAGGGCAATAGATTCGATTTTGGATTTATTGAAGTCCGAACCACTGTCCACCAAAAATACTATTTTGTATTCCAAGCCTTTGCTGGAATGTATTGTTGTGACATTTACAAAATTGCTGTCGTCACTTTGCCTGTCGGGCAGTGACAATTTTCCGCCGTTTTGAATGTTGTCCAAAAACTTGCTGATATTGAAATTATATTCGCTGTCGGCAAGTTGTTCAATCAATATCTTGGCAACATCACTTCGCATTTTTGATTGCATGATATCAAGTTTTTCAAAATAGCGTGTTTGTTCAAAGAATATTTTGACAGCCTTGTAACTTCCCAAAAAACTTATGTTGTTTTGAAGGTCTTGCATTTTTTGATAAAAATCGGCGATTTTTTTGAAAATTTGGTCGTTTTTTTGATAGTTTTGCAAACATTCATAAAAATATTTTTTTTCTGGTGATGCAAGTCGAATGGTTGCAAGTTGATTTTCATCAAAATCAAAATAGCCAATCAAAGTACCAGTTAGCGCAAAATCATCGTTTATGTTTGTGCAAGTTTTCAAAAGATTCAAAAATTTTGCAGTTTCGGGATTTTGCAAAATGTCCTCATTGTTGCTTGCATAAATAGGTAAACCAAGATGTGAAAGTTCGTCGCAAAATTGGTTGTATCCATCACCACGTTTGCGAACCAAAATTGTGATGTCACTGTATGTAATAGGCTTGCCATCGTCAAGTGTTTTTCCCACAAGTGAAAAAATTTGTTTTGCAACAATGCATGCTTCTTTTTGACTTGCTGAAAGGTTTTGATTTGTGTTTTGCTTTTGAATTTTGTAAATTCCACGTGCCAAAATTTTTTGTAACTTTTCTTCCTTTTTGTTGTAAAGACAAATTTTTATTTTTGGAATGTCGTATTCAAATTGTTTTACACCTTTGAATCTTCCATTTTTTTTGTAATCAATTCCGCTTGTCGGTGGAGTCATAATGTTGTCAAAAACAAAATTTACAAAACAAAGAATTTGTTTGTCACTTCGAAAGTTTACGTTCAAATATTTTGCCTCGCTGTGTTCGTCCAAAGCGTAACTTTGTTCCAAGTCCAAAAATATTTGTGGTTTGCTTCGGCGGAAACCATAAATAGATTGTTTTACATCACCAACCAAAAATTTGTTGTCTTGTCCACACAAAAGTTCGACCAACTTGTTTTGTATTTGGTTTGTGTCCTGATATTCGTCCACAAAAACATATTTGTAAGTTTGCTTCAATTCCTTTTGAACGTCACTGTTTGAACAAATTTCTATCGCATATTTTTCCAAATCGCTGTAATCCATCAAGTTTTTTTTCGACTTGTAATCTTTGTAAAGATTGCAAAACTTTTTCCAAAGTTGCAACAGCAAAATAGAAATGTTTTTGTTTGCAGATACCGATTTTTCAAAGTCTTGTTTTTTCACAAACTTTTTGGCGTTGTATTTTGCAACAAAATTTTTTATTTGAGTTTTCAAGTTGTCAAGTTGTTTGAAAACTTCGTCGGCAACATCTTTATCTCTTTTGAGTGCTGTCAATGAAATACTGCAAACACTTTCATAATTTTCAAAAAAATCTTTGTTGGGCTTTGCTTTTTCAAGTTCGCTTGCAACATTGTTGAGCCAAGTTATATATTGCGTCAAGCCAAGGTTTTGCATCTTTTGCAAAAGTGCATCAGTTTTTTGTTTGAAATTTTGTGCCGAGTTCAAAAGGTTTTGATTCAGTGCGTCAAGAGAAATTTGTGTGTTGTCATAAAGAAAGAGCATTGTTTTGCAAAATTCATCATCAGAAGAAAAACTTTGTGAAAAGTCATCCAACTTCAAGATTATTTCAATCACGTTTTGGATATTTCTGTTTGGTGCAAAATTTTGCATAATCAAAAAATATTGTGCAGGTGATTGGCTTGCATAATCGGTCAAAATGTTTGTCAAAATTTCCTTTTTTATTTTGAGCGATTTTTTGTCGTCAGCAATTTCAAAGTTTGGTGAAATGCCCAAAACATAAAAATATTTTTTCAAAAGGCGGGAACAAAAACTGTGAATTGTGCTTATGTCACTTGTGGCAATTTCGTCCAAAATTTCTGGGTCAGAAATTTTTTGTTTGAGCGTGTTATACAACTTTTGTTTCATTTCACTTGCGGCACTTGTTGTGTATGTCATAACAAGCAAATTTTTTGGAGTAGCAAGACCGCTTTCGATTAGTTTGCAAATTCGCGCAATCATAACAGTTGTTTTTCCGCTGCCAGCCGATGCCGAAACAAGCAAATTTTTGTTTTGACTGTCTATTATTTCTGCCTGTTCTGGCAATGGTTTAAATTCCATTTTTGCACTCCTTTTTTATTATTTTTTGTTTTTTTAATGCTTTTTTGCATTTTTTTGTTATTTTTTGTTATTTTTTACGTATTTTTATTTTTAATAATTTTAAAAGTTAATTTTCTTCATGTTGAACAGAAAAACTTTTGTCGTCAAATTCAAAATTGTCTTCTTGCAAAACATTTTTGAAAGCAGTATCAAAATTGCATATTCCACGGAATTCACAAAAGTTGCAAGCGTCTTTTGTTGGCAAACAATTTATCAAGCCGTCGCAAATTTGACTTACAGCACTTTTGCAAAGTTGTCCGCCATAGGCAAGCATATCTTCAAAATTTTGCTTTCCACTTGTCGATGAAAGTTCCAATTTTCCGCTTTTTATATTTTCTTTTTTGGTGGACAGTTTTGCAGAAATCAAAGTTGATGTTGGATTGTCAAGGCAAAGGGTGTTGTCCATGTGCTTTGCCACATTTATATCTTTTTTGTAAAAGCCTTTGAGTTTGTAATTGTCCAAATTTTTTTGATTTTTAAGTGGCATCAAAAATACACCACTGCAATCACCAAAAAGTTTTTTTGTAACTTTGCCATAAATAATTGGTTGAATTTTTCTTCCGCAAAATACGTCTTTTTCGGTTATGTCGGGATTGCCAGATTTGTAATCAATCACCCTGTACATATTTTGACATTTGTCAATGCGGTCGACAAAGCCTTTGATTTTTACTCCGTCAATTTCTTCCAAAAATGCGTATTCGGTTTGTATTGGTTTGAAGTCACTTTGATTTATATGTTTTTTCAGTCCGTCACAAAACATTTTGCATTCTTGTTTCAAAAGTGCAAGAGTAACTTTGTTTTGCTTTCTTTTGCCAAACTTTTCAAACTTTGGCGATTTTGAAATTTTTGCAAAGACATCACTCAAAAACTTTTGTGTTTGTTCTTCGTCAAAATTTTCGGCATGACATTTTACAAAGTTTTCGGCAACAAAGTGCAAAACGTTTCCGATGTCACGTGCATCGATTTGACAATTTGGATTTTCAGACAATTTGAGCCCATAGTTCAAAAAATGTTTGTATGGACACAAAAAGAAATTTTCAAGTTGCGAAACTTTTGTGTATCCTTTTTCAAAAAACAAATCTTTTGCATTTGAAATGTTTTGTTTGTTGTTGTCAAAATTCAAAAATTTCAAATCGCTGTCGTCAATATTCAAAGCGTCATAAAGGCTGTTTGTAACAAAAGTCGAATTTGCAAATTTTCCCAAACTTTGCATCAAATATTTTTCGGCGACTTTTGGATTTGTCAAATGGAAAAGAGTGTTTTCAATTTGCATATCTTTGGACACAAAATCTTCAAACAAATTTGTGTTTGTTATATCACTTGTCGTCTGCCCAAAAATTTGCAAAAGTTCCAAAACAAAATAGCAGGGTATATCCTTTCCGTCGACAAGGCTGTAAGAAATATACAGTTTTGTTTTTGGGCAAAGGCAAAGATTGAAAAGTTTGAATTTGTTGCGTTTGTTTATCATGTGAATGGTTGGCGTAATTTGTTCAAGTCCGCTTACGTTTTGAATGTCCTTGTCCAAAATAAGTCCGCAATCATACACAGATTTTGGCAACGCATCACCACTTGCACCCAAAACAAAAAGAATGTCAACGTGTGCAAAAAAGTCGTCGGTGGCATCACCGATATATATGCAATTTGACCTTATAGGCACGGTTGAAATTTTTATGTTTTGGCAGAAGAGTGAAAAGTCTTCTTGAAATTTTGACAGAACAAATTTTTCATCACCCAAAATTTGTGCAAATGTTTGAATTGCTTTTTCAAACTTTTCATAAATTTGCAAAAATATTTTTTCCTGTTTCAAGTCGCCTTGTGTGGCATAATTTTCGGCTTGATTTTGCAAAATATTTTGGCAGTCAAATTGCAAAAGTGTGTTTTGCAAAAGTGTGCAAAATTCAAGTGTTGTTTTGCAAAGTTTTGTTTGTTTTGCAAAATTTTTCAAAATATCGGCATAAAAACAGTATTTTTCGTCAAAAAATTGCGTTTTTTCAAAGTTTTCGTCATAAAAATCGTTTTGCAAAAGAATATTTGCAATCTGTCCACGTTGGAACATATCAAGTTCCAAAAAGCCAGATTGCCAAAAGTTTTGCACGTATTCACGTTTGTAACCGCTTGCGACAAAATCAAAAAGATTGTCAAAAAATTTGAAAAGGGCGGTGTCGCAAAGATTTACACTTTCTTCAATATAAACTGGCAAACCATAAAGATTTGCTTTTTCCCAAATGACTTGTGTGTTTTGAGCAAGGTTTGCGACAGCAACAGAAATGTCACCGGCACGAAAACCGTTTTTGAGCATGTTTGCAATTTGACAAAAAACAAAATTTGTTTCGTCTTCAAAAGACTTGCTTTGGAAAACTTGCAAAAAGTCAGATTTTTGTGATGGAATTTTTTGAGTGTTGAAAAGATTGTTTTCTATTTGAGATTGACAAAAGTTCAAATTTTTGTCACACATAACATATTCCACGTCTTCAAAACTGGACGAGATTTTTCCATATATATCCAAATCGTAAAAAGATTTTTGAGTTTGATTTGAGGGGACAAGTGCACCAACATAGATGTCACAAACATCACTTATAGTTTTTACAATATCAAAAATTTGATTTGTAAACGAATCAAAACCAACAAACAAAAAGACGGTGTTTTCAAACACTTTTGAATTTTTTATGTTTTGCTTCAAAAGGCAAAGCAAATCGTTGTTGTCGGTTTTTCCAACACACAACTTTTGATATTCTTCAAATATGATTTTGAAATCGTTTATTTTGCCACTTTCAAAATCAATTTTTGAAAGGTCAACGTTTGAAGATTTGAGTTGCGAAATAGTTTTTGACATTTCGCTGTAAAACGCACTTGAATTGTTTTGTTTGATAAAGCAAAGTTTGTCTTTGCAATTTTGGATGGCACGTTTTGTGACAAGGGCTTGTTGCGACGACGAAAGGGTGTCGACCTTTATGCCAAGTTCGTCCAAAACCATGAACGCCAATGACGAAACCGAAACAACTTGCGTGTCGAATGTACAAGACTTGTTTGTTGCAGAAAAATACAAAAGTTCGCAAAGCAAAGAAAACTTGTCGGGGACAACTACCTTGTAATTTTTCCCAGACTCAGCACAAACTTTCATCATAGTGTCAGCCAATTCATACAAATTTGAGCCAACAACGCACACTTTTTTCATATAAACAATTTTATCATTTTTTTGACAAAATTTCAACGTTTTCGCTTGGAAGTTAAATAAATCAATGTAAATTTTTAAATTATATGATATAATAAAAATATAGGAGAAATTTATGTCTAACATTAAAGTTTTTGAAGATAAAAAGATTAGAAGTGAGTGGAATGCCGATGAAGAAGATTGGTATTTTTCTGTTGTAGATATTATTGAGGCTTTAACGGGTAGCAAGGATTTTAATACTGCTAGAAAGTATTGGAATAAATTGAAACAAAGATTAAAAGAAGAAGGAAGTGAACTGGTGACATTTTGTCACCGTTTGAAATTACCTGCCCAAGATGGTAAGCTAAGAGAAACCGATGTAATGAACACAAAATGTATTTTAAGATTGGTTCAATCTATTCCAAGCAAAAATGCAGAGCCCTTTAAAATTTGGCTCGCCCAAGTTGGAAGTGAAAGACTTGATGAGATCGCTGACCCTGAAAAAGCAATTATTCGTGGAGCAGATTTTTATCGAGCAAAGGGCTACACCGAAGGTTGGATAAACCAAAGATTACAAACTATTGAAATGCGTAAAGAACTTACTGATGAGTGGAAAAATCGCGGTATATCGCAAGAAAAGGATTATGCTATACTCACAAATGAAATGACAAAAGCATGGTCTGGAATGAGTGTATGGGAATACAAACAACTCAAAGGTTTGAAAAAAGAAAATTTGAGAGACAATATGACAAATATTGAACTTGTTCTTAATATGCTTGCAGAAGTCACTACCACTACTATTTCAAAACAAGAAAACCCTAAAACATTTGAAGAAAATAAAAAGATTGCTCGCCGTGGTGGAAGTGTTGCTAATGATGCCAAGAAAAGATTTGAAGAAGAAACCGGCAAAAATGCTATCTCCACATTCAATGCAAGCAATAAAAATTTATTAGAAATAAAATCTGATGAAGACAAATAAAAATAGATACACAAAAAATAGCACTAGAAAAAAACTAATGCTATTTTTTAATTGTCTAAATTGCCAAATGATGTACTATCAAAAAGTAAGCATCACCAAATGCGGTCGCGCTTTTTCATCCTTATACATCCAACAATCAAAAATATTGTCATAACACCAAAAAGTATTCCACAACCAATCAAGATTTCTTTTGTACGATTGATTTTGATTTCCAATGGATAAAACTCGCTTTCGATTTTTGTGTTGGTTGCTTGGTCTGTGTAAACCGCATAAACACGTACTGTTTGATAAGTTGTTGCTTGGAAAGTGAACGATTTGCCACCTTCTTGCATGATGGAATCAAATTCTTTTATATACCAGTTTATATTTGAAAGGTCATAATTGCTGTCAATGTTGTCCAAAGTAAATGTATATTTGTCAAGCCCAGTTGAGTTGTTTGTATCTTTGTGACAAGATATCTTCAAACTTGTGATAGTTTTGTACTTTATGTTGATTGTAATTGTTTGTGAAAATATACCGTTTACACTTGCTTTGAAAACAAACTGCCCAGGAGTAGTTGGTACAAAAACGTATTCACTTGCTTTTCCAGAAAGTTTTGAATATTTGTTTGTTGTTGTTTTTACATACCAATTTATATCTGTGCTTTGTGGATAACCATCCCATTCGGCAACAAGACGAACATTTGTCATATTGTCAGACATTTGTTGGGTTGTGTTTCCCATCGCACGAAGAGTTACATTTGTTACATTTGAAAAAACAAAGGAAATACTTGCACTGTCAAAAATAGTTTGCGAAACTTTGGCAACAACAGTCCAAGTTGTTTCGGTGTTGATGTTGAAAAAGTATTCCCAGTTGTGGTCAATAGTCAAAATGCTTTTGTCGCTTTGGGTTGTGTCAATCGAAATGCCGGTTTGTGCATTGATTTTTGACCCGTTGATAAGCCATTCAACACTTGCAGAAGTGTACGTGTCGGTCGAAGACAGTGTTGCAACAAATAGAACAGGTTGTTTGTTTCCAATCAAGATTTGTTGCTGTGACGCTTCGATTTCAAGCGTAGTTTCAGGCGCAGCGAAACTGCTTTGAGGTTTTGCAAAAGGCGTAAAAACCAAAGCGAATAACAACAAAATAAATACAAAATAACTTGCTTTTTTCATCACAAATAATTTAACACAAAAAAATAAAAAAAACAAACAATAAACATACAAAGTTTAAATTTGTGAAAATATGACAAAAAAATCGCTCAAAAACGCTTTTTTTCAAAACGATTTTTGCTGTTTTTTTGCCCCTGCAATACGCAAAATAACCAAATTTGATGACAAAAAGCAAAAATATGTTTTTGCAAAAAACACTTTCTTTTTTTGTGTAAAATTGATACAATAGAAAAGAAAAATTTTTGTCGGCGGAAAACAAACAAAAATTTTGCAAATATTTGCAAGCCATTTTCAAATTTTGCACGACAAAAAACGGACAAAATACACAGCAACAAAAAGGGGAAAAAATGAAAAAAGAACAAGCTATGCCCAACTTTATAAAAATGGAAGAATCTATGTTGGATTTTTGGAACACCAACAACTGCTTTGACAAATTGGTACAAAAAAACAAAGACAGCGGAAAATACTTTCGCTTTTTGGATGGTCCAATTACCGCCAACAACAAGATGGGTGTTCACCATGCATGGAACAGGTCACTCAAAGATATAATGCTCAAATACAAAGCAATGCGTGGATATGGTGCACATTATCAATGCGGATTTGATGCACAAGGACTTTGGGTCGAAGTTGAAACCGAAAAAGAACTTGGACTCAAAGACAAACGTGATATCCAAAATTTGGGACTTGACAAGTTTACAAAAGCCTGCATGGAAAGGGTGAAAAAGTACAGCGGAATTATCACCGAACAATCAAAACGTTTGGGACAATGGATGGATTGGGAACACAGTTACTTTACAAACTCTGACGAAAATATAACATCTATTTGGTACTTTTTGAAAGTTTGTTTTGAAAAAGGTTGGCTTGTTCAAAAATTCAGACCTATGCCTTGGTGCTCACATTGCGGAACCAGCCTTTCCGAACACGAACTTTCTGACAGTTATATGGACATGACTCACACCGCCGTGTTTTTCAGATTGCCAATAAAAAATTCGGATATGGATATGCTTGTTTGGACAACTACTCCATGGACACTTTCGGCAAACGTAGCCATCGCCGTAAACCCCGAATTTGAATACAGCGTATGCAAAGTAAAGGGCAGTGACAGAAAGTTGGTTGTTTGCTCTTCTTGCACAAAAGTTTTGAAAAAAGATTTGGAAAGCGTTGAAAAAGTTTTGAAAGGCAGTGACCTTGTTGGACTTGAATACGAAACTTGTTTTCCACAACTTGAAAAACAAAATTTTGTTCACAAAATAGTCGCTTGGGACATGGTTGACAGCACCGAAGGCTCGGGCGCTGTTCATATCGCCCCTGGTTGCGGAGTAGAAGACTTTGAACTTGGCAAAACACTCGATTTGCCAATGATTTGTCCAGTAAACGAAAACGGAATATTTTATGATGACTTTGGCTTTTTGGCAGGCAAGGAAACAACCGAAGTTGCCGACTTGGTGTTTGCCGAACTCAAAGCACAAAACAAACTTTTTTACACACACGATTACACACACCGTTATCCAATTTGTTGGCGTTGCAAAAAACCACTTATTTTCCGCTTGACAAAAGAATGGTATATAAAAGCCGATGAAATCCGTCCACAACTTATCGCCGCTTGCGACGACGTTGTTTGGCAACCCGAATATTTGAAAAAACGTATGCTTGATTGGCTCAACAACATGGGTGATTGGAGCATTTCCCGCAAACGTTTTTACGGCCTTCCACTTCCAATTTATCCATGTCCAAAGTGCGGAAAAGTAACCGTTGTTGGAAGTCTGGATGAACTGAAAAAACTTTCAAGCGAAAAGGAAGTTGACGCACTTCCACATTTGCACAGACCATACATTGACGACATAAAAATCACTTGTCCACATTGCCATGAAAAAGTTGAACGTATAAGTGAAGTAGGCGATTGCTGGCTTGATGCGGGCATAACACCTTTCAGCACCAAAAAATACTTTACCGACCGGGAATTTTGGAAAAAGAATTTCCCAGCCGAATGTGTTTGCGAAATGAAAGAACAAATAAGGCTTTGGTTCTATTCACTTTTGTTTATGTCAGTTACACTTGTTGGCAAGGCACCTTATCAAAAGGTTATCGGCTTTGCCGCACTGGTTGCCGAAGACGGCTCAAAATTTTCGAAATCTGGCAAAAACAACATAAGTTTCTTTGACGCAGCGGACAAAATCGGTGCCGACGTTTTAAGATACATGTTTGCTTCAAACAATATGCTCAATGACACACGTTTTGGCTATGGCGTAGGTGACGAAATCCGTCGTAAACTTTTGGGACTTTGGAACGCATACGTGTTCTTCAACACTTATGCCGTTTTGGACAATCCAAAGATTGACGGCTACAAACCCGATGAAAAATCGCTCAACCTTTCGGACAAATATATGCTTGAAAGATTGAACCAATTTGTTCAAAACAGCACGGGATATTATGACAATCAAGCGTTCAACCTTATTATAAAAGAATTTGAACTTGTTGTTGACGACCTTACAAACTGGTATATCCGTATCAACCGCAAAAGATTTTGGAAATCGGGCGACGAAAACGACAAAACAAACGCTTATTGGACACTTTACACCGCTATCAAAACTATTTGCCAAACAATGGCTCCAATCATTCCTTTTGTGACTGAATACATTTGGCAAAATATGGTGCGTGAACTTGAACCAAACAGTGCCGAAAGTATTATCCTTTCCGATTTCCCAGAAAAAGTTTTTGATATAGACCAAAAAGATATAATCAAACAAACCGAAATAGCAAAGGATATCATCACAAAAGCGCAAAGATTGCGTAACGAAGCACAAATAAAAATCAAACAACCACTCAAAACATTGTTTGTATGCTGTGACGAATACACAAAAAATGCGTGCATAGCAAATCAAGATGTAATAAAAGACGAACTTAACATAAAAGAAATCGTGTTCGAACACGACAGACAAAAATTTGTTGAAAGTTATTTGAACGTAAACTTCAAGACCGCAGGTGCAGTACTTAAAGGCGACGTACAAAAACTTAAAAACACACTTTTGGATGCTGACAAAACACAAATGGAAAAATTGGTTGAAATGTACAAATCGGGCAAGGTTGAACTTGAACCATTTGGCGTTTTGGATGCAAATTTGTTCACTCTTTGCAACAAACCAAAACCAGACTTTTTGATTGCAACCGAAAACGACGTAACATTGGTGCTTGACATAACCATTGATGAACACTTGATGATTGAAGGTTTGTATCGTGAACTTACACGTCAAATCCAACTTTGCCGAAGACAGGCAGATTACAAAGTCGAAGATCGCATTTATGCTGAACTTCAAACCCAAGGCAAAACGTTGCAAAAAGTTATCGACGAATACGCACCAAAAATCAAACAAGAAGCGTTGATATTGAATCTTGAACCAATTCAAAACCAAGATTTTGAGCAAGAGTTTGAAATTGGCGACGAAACCGTTTTGATAAAACTTAAAAGATAACAAAAAAACTTTCAAACCTTGGCGGCAGATTTGCCAATAGTTTTGAAAATACAAAAAGAGAGATTTATGAGATATAATCAAGAATGGAAAGATTATCAAATACTTGCCACAAGCAATGGCGAAAAGTTGGAACGATGGGGCAAATACACTCTTCTTCGTCCTGACCCACAGGTCATTTGGAAGGGCGCAGATTTGAAATACTTTGGCAATGTTGATGGTCATTATATCCGTGGCAATTCTGGCGGCGGATATTGGGATTTCAAAACAAAACTTCCCGAAAGTTGGGTTGTAGGCTGGCGTGATTTGAAATTCAAAATTGTGCCTATGGGCTTCAAGCACACGGGACTTTTTCCCGAACAAGCGTACAACTGGGCAAGGATGATGGAAAAGATAAAAGGTGCAAACCGCCCAATCAAAGTGCTCAATCTGTTTGCATATACTGGCGGGGCAACCGTTGCGTGTGCAAAGGCGGGCGCAAGCGTTACACATGTTGACGCAAGCAAAGGAATGGTCGAAAGGGCAAAGGAAAACTTGCGCTTGTCGTCACTTCAAGATGCGCCAGTGCGTACAATAATTGATGATTGTGAAAAGTTTGTTGGTCGTGAAATCAAACGTGGAAACTTTTACGATGCAATTATTTTGGACCCACCAAGTTATGGCCGTGGACCCAATGGCGAAGTTTGGAAAATCGAAGACAAGGTTTTTGACCTTTTGAAACTTTGCAAAAAAGTGCTTTCGGACAAACCACTTTTTGTGCTTTTGAACAGTTATACAACAGGCTTGCAACCAACCGTACTCAAAAATATTTGCAAACTTTGTTTTGATTGTTTTGAAAAATTTGACGAATATGAACTTGGCATTCCAACCGACCAAAATATAATTTTGCCATGTGGCGCAAGTTGCTTTTGCGAAAATTAAGGAGTAAACAATGGAAGATATAACAATTTTGTACGAAGATAACCACCTTTTGGTTGCCGTAAAACCGCAAAATATTTTAAGTCAAGGCGACAAAACGCAAGATAAAGACTTTTTGACTATGCTCAAAGAATATCTGAAAGAAAAGACAGGCAAAACAGGCAATGTATATTTGGGACTTGTGCATCGTTTGGACAGACCAACTGGCGGAGTTATGGTGTTTGCAAAAACGTCAAAATGCGCCGAAAGATTGGCAAAACAAATGCTTGACAAAAAGTTTGAAAAAAGATACCTTGCCGTAACTGACGTTCCAGTTGCAATCAAAATGCAAAGATTGGAAAATTATTTGAAAAAGGACGGCAAAACAAACATTGTCAAAGTTTGCCCAATGAGCGAAAAGGACGCAAAAAAAGCGGTTACAGTCTACAAAGAAATATCTTCAAATGCCAATCATTCACTTTTGGACGTTCAAATCGAAACTGGTCGCAGTCACCAAATTCGTGTGCAACTTGCCAATATAAAATGCCCACTTTTTGGGGATAATAAGTATGGTGCAAAGGGCAAAACCGAAAACTTGGCACTTTGGGCTTACAAACTTTGCTTTTTCCACCCAACAAAAAATACACTTATGAAATTTTGTGCAATGCCACCACAAACCAGTCCTTGGACAGAATTCAATCTTGACAAAACAGACTGGAAATAAAATCAAAAGGAGCCAATATGCAGACACGTGAGCAAGTTGAAACAAAATACAAATGGGATTTGTCATCATATTTTAAAGATGAACAACAATTTGAAGAAGCACTCAAAGAACTTGACAAGACAAAAGATTGCCTTTGCAGATTTGAAAACAATCTGAAAACTCGTGAGAAAATTTTTGAATGTTTGCTTTTGTCGTCAAAGCAAAGTTTGCTTGCAGGCAAACTTTATGTTTACAGTGCACTTGTCACAAAACAGGACCAAGGCGACAGCAATGCGCAAGAACGTCTTGAACGTGTCAGCAATATATTGACGCAAATTTCGGCAAACAACAGTTTTGTCGACGTTGAACTTTCGGCTTTGGACAATGATTTTTTGACCGAACTTTCAAATGACAAACAATATCCACAATTCAGTGAAGTTTTCAAAAGCATAATTCGTGAAAAGCAACACACTCTTTCAAAAGCCGAAGAAAGATTGCTTTCACTTATGTCAGATTTTACAGGTGGTTTTTCGGATAATTTTGACAAATTTGATGATGCAGATTTGACCTTTGACGACGTTGTTGACAAAAATGGAAACAAACTTCCACTCAATCACGCAAACTATCAAAAATATATTTACAACAGTGACAGAACACTTCGCAAAAGCACTTATCAAGTTATGAACGGCACTTATGGCAAGTTCAACAATTTTTTGGCATCAAACTATATTTCAAACACAAAACTTGACGTTTTTTCAAGCAAAATTCGTGGGTTTGAAAATTGTTTGCAAGCCAGTATGTTTTATGAAGAAGTTGACCCAAAAATTTATGAAACGCTAATTACCCAAGTCAACAACAATCTTGACAAATTGCAATCATATTTGAAACTCAAACAAAAATCTTTGAAACAACAGGATTTTGGCATTTATGATTTGCACGCACCCGTTTCGGACTTTGGCAAAAGATATACTTATGACCAAGCATTTGAAATTGTCAAAAATGCGACCAGCGTTTTGGGAAGTGAATATACTTCGCTTTTGCAAAGAGCAAAGGACGAACGTTGGATAGACGTTATGCCAAACAAGAACAAAGATAGTGGGGCATACAGTTGGGGTGCTTATGGCGCTTTGCCGGTTGTTTCACTCAATTTTGTGGGTGACAGCAACAGTATGTTCACACTTGCCCATGAACTTGGACATTGTATGCACACATACTTTTCAAACAAAAATCAACCCCAAGAAAAAGCGGGCTATACAATTTTTGTTGCGGAAGTAGCAAGCACTGTCAACGAAATGCTTTTGTGCCAATATCTTTTGAAAAACGCACAAACCAATCAAGAAAAAGCATATTATTGTGATTATCTTTTGGGTACAGCAACGGCGACAATTTTCAGACAAACCGAGTTTAGTCAGTTTGAAAAAATTGTCCATGATTATGCCGAAAAGGGACTGCCACTTTCAAAGGATATATTGAACAAAACATATATGGAATTACAAAAAAAATATTATGGCAAAGATGTGGAGCAACTGCCAGAAATGCAATATGAATGGAGCAGAATTCCACATTTTTACAACAGTTTTTATGTTTACAAATACGCTACTGGCTTGATTTCGGCTATGGCTATCACCAAAAAGATTTTGTCAGGCGAAAAAGACGCCGTGCAAAATTATTTGAAATTTTTGACCTTGGGTTGCAGTCTTGACCCAGTCAAATCATTGTGCATTGCAGGCAGTGATTTGACAAATCCCCAAACATTCCAAGACGGATTTGAGTATATGGGTGAGATTGTGTCTTATTGGGAATCGCTTACTTAAGGGTGTTTTCAGAACCGACTATCCAACACAGTTCGGAAAGAGTGGTGTAGGACTGAACTAAATAATATAAAAATAAAAAGTGAGTTATCCAAGTGGGATAACTCCTTTTTTTGTTGTGAAAAATTGTTTTACATTGAAAATTGTTCTTCATCAACGTTGTCATATTTGAAAATTTCTTTGCCGTTGTAATCATACAAAACTGTTTCGGTTTTGTCGTCTGTTACAAACTTTACAAGGATTCCATTTTTGCAAACGCTTACAGAAATATCTTTTTCGTAGCCGTATTCAACTTCAAAAAGGCTTTTGCCGTGATTGTTGAAGAATTGGAAAATTTCGTATTGTTTTTGGTTGAAAATTTCGCCGTTATAAAGTTTTGTTTTTACAACCAAAGCACCTGTTGAATAGTAGGAAACACTTTTGACAAATTCTTTGTTTGGGTTCAAAATCAAACTTCCGTCAAAACTGAAAAATGACCTTCCAAATTTGTATTCATAAAAGAAATGTTTGCTGTTGAGTGTTTTTCTTAATTTTTGCATATCTGACTCCACTGTATATTCTTATTATGATTGTATTATCAAAATGTCAGGTTGTCAATAGTGAATTTTGTCGAAATCAAAACAAAAGTTCAATCAAGTTGATGATTATTCCACTGGCGATGCCGATCAAAATCATTGATATTGTTATGATTATGTTTTGTTTTAAATTTTTGTTGTTTTTGAAAAGCACCAAAATGCCGACGCCACTTCCTGCCGAAAGACCGCCGACAAGTGAACCAAAGTGAATGATTCCATTGACGTACATTGTAACAAGCAAAACCGAAGAAGCGCAATTTGGGATAATGCCGACAAGGGCAGTGATGACTGGTTGCAAGAATATGTTGTTGCCCACAAAGTTTGAAATGCTTTCCAAACTGAAAATTGATAAGATAAAGTTTATAATAAATGTTGCAATCAAAATGTAAAGACCAATTTTTATGCTTTCAAAAAAACTTTCGACCAAGATGTTGCAATGGCAATGATGACTTTCGGGCATTTGGTTGACACTTGCATACGAGAACAATTTTTTTGTGCACAAGTCGATTGCATAGCCGACAATGACCGCAAATACAAACTTGATTGCCAAAAGAAGCAAAAGGTTAAGTACAAAATTTGGATAAGCAATCAAGACCGCAAAGGCTTCATCGCTTGTTGCGATAAAGACCGCAAACAAACTTCCAACAGTGATATATCTTTTTGAAAACATATCTGCCATGGCGCTTGAAAATCCACATTGTGGAAAGATGCCCAAGGCGCTTGCAAAAAGCGGACCAAACTTTTTTGACTTCAAAATGATTTTGCCAAAGTTTTCGGAATGTGAAATCATGTTGGTTATCGTGTACACCAAAAACAGTACTGGCAAGATGTTGAGTGTGTCAACAAGTGCATCCAAAAAACAATCCCACATAGCCGCTCCTTTT
>ULVD01035542.1_pt1 | contig 19978 bp, 17 predicted proteins | sample 1959101 | NCBI WGS metagenome assembly ULVD01 (sample SAMEA4835777, study PRJEB28245) | human gut metagenome | biome: gut microbiome; material: fecal sample | place: Denmark | collected 2008
AGTCCACATTCTCCTGCACGGAGAAGAAATCCACCGCCGCACAGAAATCCTCGGTGTTGATGTCCGGCGACGCCACATACCGGGGCGTGCCGCCGCTCTCGCCGGTGTAGGACGGGTCAAAGGCAAGGGTCAGAAAGCCCAACTCCGCCATTTTCTGCGCATACAGGCCGGAGGACTGCTCCTTCACCGCGCCGAAGGGGCCGCTGACGGCGATGGCGGGCAGCTTACCCTCTGCGCCTTTCGGCGTGTACAGATCCGCTGCCAGCGTAATGCCGTAGCGGTTATGGAAGGTCACTTTTCGATGATCGACCTTATCGCTTTTGGGAAACACCTTGTCCCATTCCTGTGTCAGATTCAGCTTTTCCATAATTCAAACCTCCTCGGTTGTCGCTTTTGCGTATTCTGCGTCGTTTACGGCCTCCAGCCACTCATTGGCGGTCTCCGTGCCCGGAACCTCCACCGCCAGATGGGAGAACCAGCTATCCGGCGCCGCACCGTGCCAGTGCTTCACACCTGCCGGTATATTCACAACATCCCCCGGATGAAGCTCCTGCGCAGGTTTTCCGTCTTCCTGATAAAACCCACGGCCTGCCACGCAGATAAGAATCTGCCCGCCGCCGCTTTGCGCATGATGGATATGCCAGTTGTTACGGCACCCCGGCTCGAAGGTCACATTGTAAATGCCAACTTGTGCCGTGGAGACCGGCGCAAGGTAACTCTGCCCAATGAAATACTTTGCAAAGGCATTGTTGGGCGCACCGATGGGGAAAATCATTTCATTGGCGTGCTTGGCTTTTGCGTCGGCAACATCGTCCTCCGCCCACACTTCTTTAGCCATGCGGAACGCCGCCCACGCCTTGGGCCATCCGGAATAAAACGCCGCATGGGTCAGGATCTCCGCGATCTCCGCTTTGGTCACACCGTTGTTCTTTGCGGACTGCAGGTGATACTGAAAAGAGGAATCCGTCAGTCCCTGCGCCATTAGAGCAACCACTGTTACGATACTGCGATCCCGAAGGGAAAGCTTGTCCTCCCGGCTCCAAACCTGTCCGAACAGCACATCGTCATTCAATTCCGCAAACTTGGCGGCAAATTCGCCCAAGGCGTCTCTGCCCGCTGTTTGTTTTACTGCCATGATTCAAATCTCCTTTCCCATCTGATGTGCTTTTTCCAATGCAGGATGCCCGGCAATTTCGCCCACATCGGTTACACCGCCGGCAAATACGGTGCCTGCCAATTCACAGCGGGGGAAGCAGTCCACCCAGCCCTGTACCGCCTTGACGGTGCCTTCCACCGTTTCCGATTCATCCTCCGCCGCAGTCGCCAGCAGGTAAACCTTCGTGAAGGCATAGTCTGTGCCGAATAGCGGATTGGCACGATCCAGCATGGTCTTGAGCTGACCGCTGACGCTGTAATAGTAGACCGGCGTTGCAAACACCAGCACATCGGCATCGTGCATCTTGGTCGCGATCTCCACTGCGTCATCCTTAATAACACAGCGTCCCAGTTTCTGACAGGCAAGACAGCCCTTGCAGAAGCCGTACTGCATTTCCCTCAGATACACAGTCTCCACCTGATTGCCCGCTTCCTGTGCGCCCTTGGCAAAAGCCGCCGCCAGCGTCTCGGAATTGCCGCCCTTGCGAGGACTGGAAGAAAGAATTAAAACATTTTTACGCATCAAAAAAATCTCCTTTATGTATTGCATTTGTTGTACATTTATGCTATACTAATAATAGCACCTAAACCTAACTTTAGGTCAAGAGGTTTCCGAATATTTATTTGTAATTTTTTTAGGAGATTTTATGTATACGATTGGACAAGTTTCAGAAATGTTCGGATTGCCCATTTCCACCTTGCGTTACTATGATAAACAGGGACTTTTTCCGAATATGGAAAGAATATCGGGCATCCGTAAATTCAGCGATAACGAATTGGAAGCACTGCGGGTCATCGAGTGCTTGAAGAAATCCGGTCTGGAAATCAAGGATATTAAACAATTCATGGATTGGTGCGTAGAGGGTGCATCTACCTATCCTCAGAGAAAAGCACTCATTGAAAAGCAAAGAGAGAGAGACTTGAGGCAGAACTTGTCCACATGAATAAAGTGTTGGATATGCTGAAATTCAAGTGCTGGTACTATGAGCAGGCAACGCGGTATGGCAGTGAAGATCAAGTACAGAGCATGATTCCTGACGGATTGCCGGAGGATGTACGAAGAGCATATGAAAATGCACACCATGATTAAAAACATATCATGAAAAGATGCACACCTCTCTGAACCTTTACACGAAAGGTCGAAGGGTTGTGCAGTTCGTATCAAAATAGGTCTTGACTTTCAAATAAGGGACAGTAGATTGATACAATCGTATCGACCTGCTGTTTTCTTTTTATCGTTATAAATTGCTTGAAAGTCCTTGATTTACAAGGGCTTTTTTGCTTTCGTGGTGCATTTCTCTATATGCAATTCCTATATATTGTGCCACGGATACCCCAAAATACAGAAAAGCACTACTCCCCGTCAATGTGTAGTGCCTTTCTATCGTTAAAAGACCGCTATTCGTTAAATTGCTGATTTTATAAATTAATCGCTTTGTATGGTGATATTATCCACCCGATTCCAAAACTCGTATTTCACACGATAACCAACTTTTGTGAGATGGTTGTAAAATTCTTTTTCTTTGAAGACGAATTCAAACACCTTCTGTGGTTGCTCTTCGATTTCATTTTTATCAAAATATCCGCTACCATACCATTTCCCATTGTTATCAGTAAGCGTGCCTGCGCAAATACGATTGAAAAAAATCACGTATTCTTTCTACCATATTATCGGAACATTATCAAGAACAAAATAAAAGCGGTCTGAGCACAGTGTGCCCGGACCGCAAGTTTATTTGGTTGCTGCCTTGCACATGACGGCGAGCATTAGTCGCGCTCAGGGCTCGTGCGCTAACAAGAAACTCTCTCGCATGATGTGTGCCGGCTTGTTATTGCAATCGCCGAACTTTTCGTGTATCATTGACAAATGCACAAAACGTATTTTGGGGACATATCCCGCAAAAAATTTTAGTTTTCAGCCCGTGGGACAAGATATTAATATGCTCCGGGAGGATATTAAGATCAAAATGTCCGGCAAATGACCGTTTGTGCGCCGTCGGAAGCTACCGATGTTCCGGAAATAATATTTAGCATGGTGATTTTGCACAACCAAATATAAAACGTGTACAAAAAAGCGGATGTTCCGGTGCTGTGGCGGGCAGCACGTGGCGCAAAAGTGCACAATTATTAAAAAATGTATACAATTGTTCGCGAAGGGGATTGACAAACCTGTTTTTAGGTGATATTATAATTCCGGATATGAATTGATCTCCATCCCGGCATTTTTTGCCGCAGAATACCGCATACCGGAATAAAAAACAAGCGTGAGACGCCTGTTTGGCACTCACCCGGGAGAAATATTATGACAGATATCAGACTTGTTCACAAAGACACACTTTCCTGTGAGCCGATAGTACGCAGAATGAGCGACGGAAGCCTGCTTATGGTGGCGCAGTGCGGCGACACCTACGAGCCTGCTCCACGCAACCGTGTATATTATTTTCACAGCTATGATGATGGCGAGACCTGGAGCGCGCCGACTTCTGTCTTTCCTGAGAATGGCAGTGCCGTCTATTGCACCGAGGTCGCCTGCTTCGGAGAGCGCGTGGTGGCATATCTTACCCTACATAACGGGCAGTTCTTCAACTGGCGTTCGGTGGTCATGTCAAGCACCGACTGCGGGCACACCTGGACCGACGAGGGCGCTTTCCCCGGACTTGAGACTTATACCTTCATGCGTGGAAAGATCGAGCTTTCAAACGGCGATATACTTATTCCGTATCAGAGATATCCCATTTCTGCCGCCGAAAACGAGCGGCTGGTGGCAAAATACGGCGGGAAGTACCGCACGAACGGCAAGCTGACCTTTGTCGGAATTACCGATGTTGATATAGATCATGTTGATAACGGTGTTGCGCTGAGTCACGACGGCGGCAGGACCTTCAGCATATGCCCCTGTCCGCCGTTTCCGATGCGCGGAGAGACAGGTCTGCAGTGGATATGGAGCGAGCCGACGGTGGCGGAGCTGCCGGATGGCAGGGTCGCAATGCTCATACGTGTGACAAAAGACGTTTTGTGGTACAGCGAGTCAAGGGACGGCGGACGTACATGGAGTGAATTTTCAAAGACCGACATCCCCAATCCCTCCTGCAAGCCGAAGCTGATAGGGCTTGGCGACGGCAGGATAGCGCTTATACATGACCCGGACAGTCAAAATCGCAATCCGCTTGCAGTCTGGATATCGGACGACGGAATGAAGACCTGGGGGCGCCGTGAGATCATATCCGATTTTCCGCTTAATTTCGACTATCCGGACGGCTTTTACGAGAACGGCAAGCTTTATATCTCGATAGAGCTTCAGCGCCGGGACATTCTGTTTATAAAGCACTCAGTCTGATAATACGCAAAGCTGCCAAAGGCGTAGCCCTTTTGCGCTTTGCAAAATATATACAATTTAATAAAAATGAATACAAAAACAAGAAAGGCAAGGTAATTAACAATGAAAAAAACACTGGCTATCCTGATCTCGGCGCTTATCGCGGCGCTGATGCTTATTCCCGCATTCGCGACGGATGAAATGCCCGGACTTATCATTACGGAGATACTTCGTAATCCCCAAGGCAACGACACTTATGAAAGCTTTGAAATAATGAACGCTTCGGACGTTGCTATCGACCTGTATGACTATAAGATCTATTGCCGTAAGGGCGCGTCAGCCGATGAAAACGCGGCTGTCGCTGCCGCAGATGTGACCCTTTGGACATATCTCTCCTCAGCTCCCGGAGAGGTAGTGCTCGCCCCCGGTGAGATTGCAATGGTATGGTGTGTTTACTCCGACTGCTACAAAAAAGCTGACCCGACTTACGGCGGGTTTGTAAAGGATATTGGCGACGGAAAGGTCGAATATAATTTTGACGCTTACCGCAATGATATGGTGACCGACTCCGGTTGCGCGCTTGACCCCTCGGTCAAGGTGCTTGTCAATGACAAGACAGGCGGCAAATACTTTGAAACGGGTGTCGCAGTGGCGGAGCATGGCTTCAATCTTGAAAATTCGGGTGCGGTACGTATGTGGGTATGTCCCCGCGAGGGAGACATCACCTCCGCTACCTGCATCATTGATTCGACCTCAGCGTCAAAGGGAATTCCGACCTCCTATGAGCCGCAAAGCGGAACGCCTCTTATGAAGGCAGTTGACTCCGAGCTTTTTACACCCGGTACTCTTGACGAAAAGCAGACCTCACTGCTTTCTCTTGTCGCGTCTCTTGAGAAGCCGGAGACCACTGCGCCTGCCGTGACCGAAGCGCCTGCGGAAACAACGGAAGCCTCTGCCCCCGTTACCGAAGCGCCTGCGGAAACGACCGGTGACCCTGCTCCCGTTACCGGCGACAGCAATATCTGGCTGATGCTTGCTATCGCCGCTGCAGGAGCTGCCGTAACAGCAGTGCTTACGGTAAGCAGATCACGCAAAATGAAAAATGCTTAACAAATTTTTACGCGCCGTAGCATCGGCTCTGACAGCGGTATTACTCATGCTTGCTATGTGTCTTGTTTCATGTGAAAACGGTGGGGCGGATACGTCGTCCGCCCCCGATCAGACTCTGTCTCCGGAGGCCGGGGAACAGACGACCGCCGCCGAGGTAACGACGGAGGATCTATCTAAGATTGCGGAAAACGATATCAGACGTTGGAGGGACAAGGCCATAGGCGGCAACTGGGCTTTGGCGCTGTCTGCGGCTCTTTCGGAGTGCGATTCGGTTTACCTGCCCGCCGGTATCTACCGTATGTCTTCTGTGACGGTGCCGTCCGGCAAGACCGTGTACGGGGACGGGGACGACACCGTAATATACCCGCTCGGTACAACGGTTTTTGAAATTACCGGGACTGTGGGTGAGGAAATAAAGCTCTCGGAGCATATGCCGGATTTTTCCGACACGATAAAGCTGACAAAGTCCGCTGGAGCGCAGGCGGGCGACCTGATCTACCTTATGAGTCAGCGTAATTGCACTATCCTTGAGGACTGTACATATGACTGGGTGCTTGGCAGGAGCTATAAAAGCGGTACCGCCTGCTTTTATGCCGAATTTCTGACCGTTGCGGAGGTTTCGGACGGCGGAAAGACGTTGAGGGCCACAACAAATACGGTATTTCCGTTCTACCGTGCCGACGGTACGCAGGAATCGGTGCCGCGCAAGCCGGCGGGCACGGTGTCGGACTATCCGTATATGCGCGACGCCGCAACGGTGCAGCTTGTAAGCCCGGCGCACGACGTAGTGATACGCGATCTGAAGGTGATAGAATGCAAGGAGCCTGCAATCGTGGGAAGCTGGATGCAAAGCTGCCGCATAGAGCGTGTGACAATGTGCAGTGAGGAAAAATCAGCTCCTAAGGCAGGGTTTTGCCTGCTGAGGCTTTCCGAGGCACTTGACTGTGAGGTCAAGGACTGCAGCTTCCTGATACCGCAAAAGCCCGCAGTATCGCTCCACCAGAAAAGCGCAAACTACGGCGACTACAATATTGCACGTATAACGCGCAGTTATCGCAGCGGCTTTGATGGTTGCTATTCTGATTTTTCCACTCATGCTTTTCTTATCGGAAAGGCGCACAAAAAAGGAACGTCATACGGCTGTTACGTCAAGAATTGTACTGCTGAAAACGCGATATGGGACGGCATTTATGTTTCCGGCGGCTGCTATAACACTGTAATTACCGGAAATACCGTTAAAAATTCGGGACGCGGAATTGTTGTTGCGGGACGAAAAAATTATATCGCCGACAATGACATAACCCTATCTCTCAGTCCGCAGACCGATTACTATTATGTCCGGCGCGAGTCGGGCGGGACAGCCGGTATCGCTCTTATTGAGGGGTGCTCCGTTGATTCTGTTGTCGAGAACAACCGCGTGTCGGAGGCGACGACTGCGTTCCTTGTCCGCGACGGCTATGAGGAGACAAACATTTTTGAATACGGTAATATCACGATAAGAAACAATACCGTCACCGACTGCGTGCGCGCCGTAATGGTCTACCGGCATGAGCTGAACGTTGGAGAAAAGCCGTTCACGCTCACGGTCGTCGACAACGATCTTTCGGGCGGCGCGCCCGGCACCCGCTTTGCGGGACAGACTGCCATTGTGCTTGATCCCGAGACTACCGGAGCGGTCATTTCGGGCAACAGGCTCACAAATTTTACTTCCGTACTCTACCCTGCGCACTGATACGCGGGGAAAAAATTAACTTATGAAAGGCGGAATACAAATGAAACGCACAATTCGTTTGATTTCCATCATTCTTTCCGTTCTCATGCTTGCGGCAATTTTTACGGGCTGCCGTGAGAACGGTGGGGAGGTAACCACCACATCACCGGCAGACAGCACAACAGCTACTCCGGAAACGCAGAGAACGCACGACGACAACGGCTATCTGCTTGACAGCCTTCCCGACGGGCTTAATTTCGGCGGTGAAAAGCTGACCTTCCTTTATTGGAACGATGCTCCCTTTGCGGATTTTGAAGCAGAGACAAGCGACGACAAGATCCTCAACGCCATCAATACGCGCAATATGACTGTTTCCGACAGGCTTGGCGTAACCTTTGAGTGGATTGGCATACCCGGAAACACAAAAAACCGTGAGTCTTTTGCCACCACGGTGCGGGGAAGTACGGAGACAAATTCGGGGGATTTTGACATCGTTTCCGCGCACAGCCTCGTCGGTCAGGATCTTTTCGTTCAGGATCTGCTTGCGGATCTGAACGAGGTGAACTATCTTGATTTTTCAAAGCCGTGGTGGCCGGGACAGCTCACCGAGGCGGCAACTGTCGGCAAAAAGCTCGGCTTTGCCTCCGGCGATATATCGACCAATATGCTTTGGTATATGACAGTGATGTTCTACAATGTAAGCCTTGCCGAGACCTACGGAATTGAGGATCTGCATGATGTTGTGCTTTCGGGCGAATGGACGCTTGAAAAAATGGAGACCGTAATCAATAACACCTATAAGGATGTGAACGCGAGCGGCATAAAAGATGTGGGAGATACGTTCGGTCTTTACTGTCCGAGAACCACGCTCGATTCCTTCCTGTTCGGCAGCGGTATAAGGGTCATAGACCATGACGAAAACGGAATGCCCAAGGTGTCTGACGATTACGGAAGCGAGAAAACTATTAGTCTTGTAGAGCGCCTGTGCAGTATGTTCTACGATTCCAACGACGCCATGACGACAAGCTCCTATAATGGAACGAACTTTGCAGCCGGCGAATATGTTCTTTATTCGAACTATGCTCACAACGCCGCCAACACCTTCAAGGATGTTGCCTTTGACATGAGCGTGCTGCCTTTCCCGAAATACGATGAATCGCAGGAAAATTATATAACCACCGAGTCGTTCAGCTATTCCATCTACATGATACCTTCCGACGCCAAAAACAAGGATAAGTCGGGAGCGGTGATCGAGGCGCTGGCTTCCTCGGCGTACCGCACCACCACTCCGGCAATATTTGAAATGTCCCTTAAGGTCAAATATGCGCTTAACAACAAGACCTCGCAGGTCTATGACCTCATAAAGGGCAATATCTGCTTTGACCTTGGACGTATGTTCGGCGCAAGCCTTGATAACCAGACCCATGTAGCTTTCCGCAACGCTATTGCCAATAATGAACGTTCATGGGCAGTGACCTACGCCGGGCTTGAGAAGGTTCTGAAGGCAAAACTTGTCGATCTGTTCGGAAGCTGAAAGGAAATTCATGTATATTGCTATTGATGCGGGAAGCAGCTTTCTGAAGCTTGCAAAGCTCAAATTGCAGGGGGAAAATGTATCTGTCCTTGAAAGCGAGCGACGCGCAGTAAAAAGAGTGCCTGATACCCAGCCTTATAAATATGAATATGACATTGCCGGAATAGTGGGGCAGGTGCGGGACTACATCGACCGCGCCGCGCCCGCCGGCAACATTGAGGGGATACTTATAACCGCGCAGATGCACGGCTATGTGCTGAGGAACAACGCAACCGGCGAATGCCCGAATTATATCTCCTGGCAGGATGAACGCTGTCTTGCCGTACATGGCGGGGAATCGTACCTTGACAGACTGCGCCGACTGATACCCGCCGGTCTTATAGCACGCAGCGGCATGAGACTTAAGTGCGAAATGGCGCTTTGCAACCTTTATGCCGATGCCGCAGAGAGAGGGCTTGAGCTTTCGGACGGGTATGAGCTGTTTACCCTTGGTTCATACATGATAAATTCCCTCTGCGGCAGAAACATAACTCACATCACAAGCGCCGTGCCGACCGGATTTTACGATCTTCAGGCGGGAGGTGTGCCCAACCGCGAGCTGCTTGAGCTGCTCGGTATGGGGGGGCTTCGACTCCCGGAGGTCACGGACGGTTTTTCCCCTTGCGGGGAATACCGTCCCGCCGGGGCGGGAGCAGGAATACCGGTGTATCCTGATGTCGGAGATCAGCAGGTATGTATCCTCGGCGGCGGGCTTGACTGCGGCAGTCTGAATATTAACATCGGAACGGCAACGCAGATGTCCTCTGTCTGTGCAGACTGGGAGCCGGGATTCTATGACAGCATATACGAGCTGCGCCCGTATTTCGGTGGGAGATTCCTCAGGACCGTAACAAAGCTGCCAGGCGGCAGGTCTCTTCAGGTCATTGCCGATTTTTTTGCCGACGCCGTGCGCACCTTTGCCGGAGTCAGTATGACTCCGCCGCAGGTGTGGGATATCATTATGACGATTGCGGGAGATACAGATGCAACTCTTGACGTGAAAACAGGCTTCTTCCGCGGACTTCTCTACAACGAAGGAGCGATAAAGGGAATTGACGCGTCAAATCTGAATTGCCGCGAGCTTGCCTCGGGCGCATTTGCCGACCTTGCGCGTGTGTATGACGGTATTATTCCCGTTATAGACACGGCGGGCGAAGCCGGAAGGATAATGATATGCGGAAAATTCGGGGAGGTCGTGCGCGAACACCTGCGCGGACTGCCGAATGCACGCAGATATGACATCGGGCTTGCGCCGGATGCCGAAAACAGCTTCCGGGGGCTTGGAATGCTCGTCGGTCGGAACAAGGACATAAATTAAAATGAAGGAAACAGAGAAAAAAGAGCTTGAAAAGGGAAGTATGCTCAGCGAGGTGTGCTTTCCCAACATCGCAATGATGTATAAAAACGCCGGGCTTGATTTTACTATCATCGACTGCGAGCACGGTGCGTTTGATTACAGTCAGGTCGCGGCGACGGTCACGGCGTTCCGCCTTTCCGGAGTGCGGGCGATAGTACGCATTCCGGAGATACGCCGCGAACCTGTAACAAAGTATCTTGACATGGGTGCCGACGGGCTGTTGGCGCCTATGGTAAAGGATTCCGCCGACGCCGCAAGGCTTGTCGGCTTCGGAAAATATCCGCCGGTCGGAAATCGGGGACTGTCGATAAACCGTGCGCACAGCCGGTACAGCCCCGGTGACCTTGACGCATATCTTGCCGCGGCTAACCGACGTGTAAAGATATATGCTCAGATCGAGCTGTGCAGCGCGCTTGAGGATGCGGAAAATATTGCCGCACTGGACGGCATTGACGGTCTTTTTGTCGGTCCGACCGACCTTTCCATGGCGCTTGGCGTATTCAATAAGCTCGATTCTCCGGTTCTGCTCGACGCCTGCCGCCGCGTTGCGGAGGCTGCCGCAAAATCCGGAAAGGTATCCGGCATCATAACCGGAAACATGGGGCTGATAAGCGCCTGCCGCGGGTTCGGCATGAGCATCTTCTGCATGGGCAGTGAAACACGGCTGCTCTCCGGCGGGCTTGCCGGAATCGGCGAAAAGCTCGGCGCACTTGCGTGAGTGCAGTGATGTACGATGACACACTCAGTCGGCAACGGTAAAGGTTGCAGTTTACTTTCAAAGCGCGCGCTCGTGCGCGGCGGCGACTGGGCTATGGCGCTTGCGGCTGCTCTTGCCGAAAACGACGAGGTGTATATACCCGCCGGAGAGTACCGCATGAGCGCCGTGAACGTGCCGTCCGGCAAGACCGTGTACGGGGACGGCGCTTCAAGCAGGCTGATACCTATCGGACGCAGGCTGTTCAATATCACAGGCACGGAGTCAGCCGTATCCGGGCTTGCATCGGACGCGGAGGATAACGGTTCAGTCTTTGCGCTTGAAAATGACATAGGACTTACCGCGGGCGACCTTGTGTATGTTTTCGGACAGCGGAATTGTCAGATACTCCGCGACTGCGGCAGTGAGTGGACGCTCGGCAGGACGTATTCCAAAGGTTTTACCTGTTTTTTTGCCGAATTTCTGCGCGTTGAAGCTGTGTCTGACGAAGGAAAAAGCTTCATATCCGCCTCAAAAAGCATTTTTCCGGGATATCGCGCCGACGGAACGCGGGAGCATCCTCCGAAGAAGCCGCACACCCCGAGGGACGACTATCCTTTCATGCGCAGCTGCACTACGGTTTCAAAAATACTGCCGGCAGGCGGAGTGATCCTTCGAGACCTCGCTATTGCGGAATGCCGGGGAGGAACGGCGGTGCTGCTCCGGTTTGCGGACAGCTGCCGTCTTGAGCGGATAGTCTTTTCCTCCGCGACGGATTCCGCGCCGGAAGCCGGATTGATATTCGTTTATGCTTCCGAATCGGTCGACTGCGTGATCTCGGACTGCACCTTTTCCGTGCCGTGCCGTCCCGCGAGACGTTCGGACTACAAATGGGCGGACTACTGGAGCTATAACACCGCAAGGATAGTAAGCTCGCAACGCTGTGGGTTTGAACGCTGCGAGTCGGATTTTTCCACCCACGCGTTCGAGATCGGCAAAGCGGATAAGCACGGCACCTCAAGCGGGTGCTTTGTGCGCGGCTGCCGGGCGTCCGGGGCTGTCTGGAGCGGGGTATTCATAGGCGGCGGTTGCTTTGACAGCACAGTTACCGACTGCCGCATCACCGATTCGGCTCAGGGAATCGTGGTATGCGGAAGGAAGAATCTTATATCGGGTAACAGCGTGGAGTTGAACGCTGACCCGGACGCGGATTATTATTATGTCAAAAAGAATGACGGCGGCTCTGCCGGTATCGCGCTTATTGAGGGATATTCGGTTGACAGCACGGTCTGCCGGAATTCTGTCAGCGGCGCGGATACCGCGTTTCTGATACGCGACGGGTATGAGGATGACAACAGATTTGAAAGCGGAAATATACTCATCTGCCAAAACACCTCGCAGGGTTGCGGTCGCGCCGTGATGGTATACAGAAATACCTCGAATATCGGAAAAAACGGGTTTACGCTTACCTTGCGCGAAAACAGCTTTTACGGCAGTAAAGGCTGTGCTGTGCTTGCCGATAAAGAGGCGGAGCTGCTGCTCGGAGATGATAACCTTATCGAAGGTTACGGGGAAAAAATACAAAGACTCCCCGCGAGCCGCAGATGCTTCCGGAAGGCAGGGGGGACGCCTCAGCCGCTCCGGCGTGACCCGCAGGCTCCAACGGAATAAAAAAAGAAAATACCGAACGAGACTTTAGAAAGCCTTTCGTTCGGTATTTTTAATTCTGACAGCTTCCTTCTATCAGATCCATAGCCATAAGCGCCTTTTTCAGTGCGTAGTCGTGATGCTCGTTGAATTTCTGCAGGCAGACATCAAGAGTATCGTTCATCAGCGACTGCGCCAGCGTCATATGGCGGCTGTTGTATTCGTCGGTAAACTGGCGCTCATAAAGCGGGACGTTAATAGAAAAAATGGTAAAAAGCGTGGGCGCTATCGTTGCGTATGCGTTTATCATGTATCTGTTGCCCGACATTTCAATAACCGCGCCGTGAAAGGCAAGGTCCTCGGCAATGCTTCCGGTTGAGGGGCTTCCTTCAAGCAGCTCCATAAGGCGCACCAGCGGAGCGTATTTTCGTTCCCGCTTGAATATATCCTTAACCGCATTCGTTTCGATGTAATGACGGTAGTCATAGAGATCGAGCAGGTCAGAGCGCTCAAACGGGACGATCTGCTTGCAGCCGTTGTCGAGCATTACTATCATGCCCTCCTTCTCAAGCTGCTGGAAGATGGTCCTTACCGGGCTGCGGCTGATGCCGTACTTCTGGCAGACCGACTGTTCCGTCAGCTTCTGACCGGGCTTCAGCTTTCTGGTTATTATGTCGGCGCGTATCTGGCGCAGTATGGCCTCTGACGCTGCGCTGCGGAGCGGGACGCTCCCTTTGATGCTTTCCATGAGATCCTCATTTTCTTTCGTTTGTTACGTTAATAAAAGTATACATCAAAATTCCGGGCTTGTCAACAGAGAAAGCCTGTCAGAGGGTATGACGCGGCGTATTTATCGCCGATATGGGGCAAAAAAGTCGCCGGGTTCTGATAACTGACCCAAAATAAATCATATATTCTGATGATCGGCGCGGCAGCATACCCCTGCGCCGCCTTCGGTTTCTCAGCGACCGCAAGCAAGGTCTTGCGTGGAGAGCGGGATATGTAGTCTCATATATACCGATTCTGCTGTTTTCTGCGTAAAGCACCGGATTGCCGTTTTCGTGGGGCGACCATCGGTCGTCCGTATTCATCAGTGACAAATCGAAGTTCTGAGGACGACCGATGGTCGCCCATGCGATGTCGCGCCTCTGTCGCATGAGGTCGGGCAAGCAAAACACAAAAACGGGACGGCAGACGGATGACGTCGCCCCGTTTTGCGGTGCTTCTTAAGATCGCGCTTATTTGCTGATGATGTGTATGTCTCTCTGAGGGAAGGGAATTTCGATCCCTTTTTTCTCAAAGGCTGCCTTGACGGCTTCATTGATGTCAAAGTTCACCGTCCAGTAATCGTCGTTTTTTGCCCAGACACGCAGGACGAAGCTGATGCTGGAATCGCCGAATTCGGAAAGGCGGCAGAACGGCTCTTTTCCTTCCTCTTTAACTACCAATTCATGTTTGTCGGCAATTTCAAGCAATGTCTGCCGCACCAACTCGGTGTCGGTGCCGTAAGCGACGCCGAAGGTGAAATCAAGGCGGCGGCACTCCTCAACAGAGACATTGGTTACAATGCTGTTGGCGGCTGAGGCGTTGGGTACGGTGATGTGCCGGTTATCAGGAGTTCTGAGGCGGGTGTAAAAGAGATTGATATCCACCACAGTTCCGGAAACGTCGGCAACGGTGATAAAGTCACCGAGGGAGAAGGGACGCAGAAACATTATGGTGATCCCGCCCGCTATGTTGGACAGTCCGCCTTGCAACGCCAGGGCAATAGCCGCGCCGGCGGAAGCGATGACGGTGGTGATCGAGGCTGTCTGCACGCCCATTGTGCCGACAACGCAGGCTATCAGTATCACGCGGAGCGCTATTATAATGGCGCTGGTAATGAATCTGTGCAGTGTCGGGTCGGTTTTGTCTGCCATTTTGCTATTTGAGAGCTTTTTGACTGCCCATCCAATCAGCTTCCAGCCTAAGCAGAGAAAGATCAGGCAGAGGATGACACGGGTGATGGGATTATCCATGAGTTCGCTGATAAAGTTCAGGATCGGGGTGAGAGTGTTTTCGATAAGATCCATTTTTTTGTTCCTTTCTTTTGCCGTTACCGAGCGGCGGTGATGTTGTAAAACTCTACTATTATATCATGTTTTGCCGAACTGGTCAAGAGAAAACGCATTTTGGAGACATATCCCGAAAAAATTTATCAAATATCTGCCGGTAAGTCCCGGGCGGCAGGATAACCTGTATCTTCAGCTGATTTTTTCACACAGTATTTTTTGTAAAATACCGCCCGTTTTTTGCTTGGACGAGAAAAAATATATTGCATAGTTCTGAAATATATGATACAATTGATTTGCACAGGGGGATGACACCCATAACAAAAAACGGTATGTGCAGATGCAGCTCGGAACAAGGGGGCGACACCCATAGAAAAAAACGTTATTGTTGTTGATGAGCAGGGAAATGAATATGAAGCGACCTACCCGAAACGGGCAAAAGGTCTTGTAAAGAACGGCAGGGCGCGCTTCGTAGCTGAAAACAAGATATGCCTTGCGTGTCCTCCGCTCAATTTTAAGGAGGAAAATAATATGTCTAATAAAGTAATAAGCAAAGAACAGGTCTTCAATCAGATAACAGAGCTTTAGAAAAGCCTTGAATCCATTGATAAGATACTTTTCAAGATTCAATGCGTAAGCGATTCTCAGTCTTGTATCGAACCGGAAGAGGGCGAGCCGATCCCGCTTGACTATATGCCTGAGGTCGCGCTCGAAAAGATCAAGGCGATACGTGAGATAGTGATGTCAAGAGAACATACCATCAACACGATGCTTGATTTTTACCTGTCGGTTTATCAGGAATCGGAAAACGACGAAAAGAAATTACAATAGATTTTCGTCCTAATACCCATACCGTAAGATCCCGAGCGCTTTTGCGCTCGGGATCGCTGGTTGTCGGCAAAAGGAACAACGACTGTAAAGTTGCATAAAACCTCAACCCGCTTTTTCTTTGATGAAGCAGGCGCAAAGAAAAAGCTTGGCAAAAAGAAAGCGCCATAAGGGGATCTCGCCGCCCGCAGGCGGCGATGAGGGCTACGCGCCCTCAACTGCGCCGCCTTTTGAAAAAGGCGGGCGAAAACTTTTAATCATTTTGCCCCATGTGCGGAATTTTCTGTCGTTTTATATGTATCCGGCTTATGCCGGGTGTTTTTTTCCTGCCGACAGGCAGTGCGGCGGGTGAGCTTATCCGTTGGCGGTCCGGGATATCGGCAGCTCTGCGTCGCAGTAAGCACAGCGCACCGCGCCGGCGCGGTCGCGGTAGAAGCGGGCGGGCAGCCCTCTTTCCGAGCTGCTGATGCAATGTATATTTCCGCACATGCACGGCGCGTCAAGGTGCACGTCCTCCCCTTTGGTGCGCTCTGTGTCCGGTAGGTCCCGTTCGCCAAGCAGCTTTAGTATCAGCGCCATGCGCATCAGTCTGCCGTTTTTCGTTTGTGTAAAATAGCAGGCGCGGGGGTCGTCGTCCACCTCGGGTGCGATCTCATTTATGCGCGGCAAAGGGTGCATGACTATCATATTCTCCGGCGCAAGCGCCATTTTTTCCGGATTCAGGACGTAGACGTCCTTCAGCCGCTCATAGACCTCCGGGTCTGCAAAGCGCTCCTTCTGGACGCGGGTCATGTAGAGGATATCAAGCTCGCCGATCACATCTTCAAGCGTCAGGCTTTCCTTGCAGGGAATACCTTTTTGCTTTATCGTTCCGTCAAGCACAAATGCCGGCAGTGCCAGCTCACGCGGGGAGATAAGAACAAATCTTGTCCCCGGATACCGCGCCATTGCGTCGATAAGAGAATGTACCGTTCTGCCGTACCGCAGATCTCCGCAGAAGCCCACCGTCAGGTGATCCAGCCTGCCGCACTTTTGCCGAATGGTCATAAGGTCGGCAAGCGTTTGCGTTGGGTGGTAATGTCCGCCGTCCCCGGCGTTTATCACCGGGACTGACGAATGCTTGCAGGCGATATACGGCGCGCCCTCCTTGGGGTGGCGCATGGCGATGATGTCCACATAGCCGGAAACGACGGTTATGGTGTCCGCCAGCGATTCTCCCTTGGAGGCAGAGCAGGTATTTGCGTCGGAAAAGCCGATCACGTTTCCGCCCAGCGACAGCATGGCGCTTTCAAAGCTCAGGCGCGTCCGTGTGGACGGCTCAAAAAACAGCGTCGCCATTTTTTTGTGCTTCAGGCAGTCCTGATATTTTTCGGGATTTGCGGCGATGTCGCTTGCCGTGTCGATCAGCCGGTCGATCTCTTCCGCCGACAGATCCATGATATCCACTAAGTTTCTCATCCGCATTCACGCTCCGATCCAGCTCTCGTCCGACGGATCATCGCGGAAGGCGATAAGGCGTTTTACATCGGCTTTTTCAATGTAGCCCTCCTCGCCGGCAATGCGCGCCACGGTATCAAAGTCGGTAAGGCTGTGGTTTTTCACCCCGGCTGCCGCCAGACGGTCGATGCCCTTCTGCATTCCGTAGGTAAATATGCTGACAATGCCCAGCACCTCGGCTCCGGCGGCGCGCAGCACCTCCACGACCTCCAGCACGCTGCCGCCGGTCGAGATAAGATCCTCGATAACAACGACCTTTTGACCGCGCTCAAGCCTGCCTTCTATCTGGTTCTGCCGACCGTGATCCTTGGCTCCGGAGCGGACGTATCCCATCGGAATGCCCATAAGGTGCGCTGCGATCGCCGCATGCGCTATACCCGCGGTCGATGTACCCATAAGTGCCTCGGCGTCGGGGTATTCGGTCCTCACGACGTCGGCGATCGCCTGTTCCACGCGCTCTCTTATCTTGGGAGCGCTCAGAATAAGCCTGTTGTCGCAATATACGGGACTTTTGATCCCGCTTGCCCAGGTAAACGGCTCATTCGGGCGGAAAAATACCGCCTTGATCGACAAAAGTGATCTTGCGATCGTTTCCTTGATGTTTTCCATGCTGTTTTTCCTCCCGTTTATTCGTTTCCGTAAAATTCACGGACGCATCTGTCGTACGCCGCCACAGGATCGTCGGCTGCGGTTATGGGTCTTCCGACCACAATGTAGTCCGAGCCTATCCTTCTTGCCTCGGCGGGAGTCATAACGCGTTTCTGATCTCCCTTTTCCCCGTCGGCAAAGCGGATACCGGGTGTGACGGTAAGAAAACCGCAGCCGCAACGGCTGTGTACCGCAGTTGACTCAAGCGGGGAGCAGACGACTCCGTCAAGCCCCGCCTCCTTGGCAAGTGAGGCATAGTGCATCACTACCTCCGGCATGGGTTGCTCTATCAGCAGCTCCTCGTGCAGGGCGCGCTCGTCGGTGCTGGTAAGCTGTGTGACCGCGATAAGCAGCGGGCGCGTACCATCCGCTCTTGTCAGACCGTGCACCGCCGCTTCCATCATTTCTCGCGTGCCTGCGGCGTGCAGGTTGCACATATCCACGTCAAGGGAGGAAAGCACGCGCATGGCTTTCATGACGGTGTTGGGAATGTCGTGCAGTTTAAGGTCAAGGAAGATGCGGTGACCGCGCTTTTTGATCTCCCGCACGATATTGGGTCCTTCGGCATAGTACAGCTCCATGCCTATCTTTACAAATAATTTTCTGTCGCCGAAGCGGTCAAGAAAGGTGTATACCTTGTCCGCGCTGTCAAAATCCAGCGCAATTATTACCTGCTCCATATCCTTATTCACGGTGTGCTCCTCCTATTATATCAGACAGATTTTCAATTCCGTATTTTTTCATGACCCCCGGCAGCTCCTCGATAATGCGTTTTGACGCATACGGATCGATAAGATTTGCCGTGCCGACGCCCACGGCGGTCGCCCCAGCCAGCATCATCTCAATTACATCCTCGGCGCTATTTACGCCGCCCATGCCTATTATCGGAATGCTTACCGCTTCATAGACCCGATAGACCATTGCCAGCGCGACCGGAAGCAGCGCGTGACCCGAGTAGCCTGCTATCTTGTTGGCGATAACTGGCTTTTTTCTGCGCAGGTCGATGCGCATTCCGCTCAGCGTGTTTATCATGCTGATGCCGTCCGCCCCGCCCTCCTCGCAGGCGCGGGCAATGGCGGTAATGTCAGTGACATTCGGCGTCAGCTTCATATATATCGGCTTGTCCGTTACCGCCCGGACGGCTTTCGTGACCTCGTATGCCTTTTCGGGGGACGTGCCGAAAGCCATACCGCCGCACCGGACATTCGGGCAGCTTATATTTATCTCAAGAATTCCGACCTGCTCCTCGCGTCCGAAGCGCTCCGCAAGTCCGACATAGTCCTCTGTTGTTGAGCCGCCGAGGTTTGCTATGACCTTTTTTTGAAAGTAGCGCTTCATTTCGGGCAGCTCATGCGCTATGACATGATCCGCTCCCGGGTTCTGAAGTCCTATTGAATTTATCATTCCCGTATCGCTGTCCGCAATACGCGGCGTGGGATTGCCGAAGCGTTCCTCCGGAGTTGTTCCCTTGAAGGAAAAGCTGCCGAGTATATTTATGTCGTAAAGCTCGGCAAATTCCTTGCCGAATCCGAAAGTCCCGCTGGCGGGAATGATGGGATTGTCAAGCTCCCACCCGGAAAGCATAACCTTGGTATTCACCATACCACCTCCTCGCGCCGCAGCACCGGACCGTCCCGGCAGATGCGCTTGTATCCGTATTTTGTTTTGCAGGAACATCCCATGCAAGCGCCGAACCCGCAGCCCATGCGTTCCTCAAAGCTGTACTCTCCCGAGGTCGTCAGCACAGCTTCAAGCGCGCGGAACATCGCCTCCGGTCCGCAGGCATAAAAGTAGGTGTACTCAAGCGGCTTTACAAGCTCGGTGACAAAGCCGCGTACTCCAAGGCTGCCGTCTGCGGTGGCAAGCTGCACCTCAGCGCCGAGGTTTGAAAATTCGTCCCGATAGAACACATCCTCCGCACTGTTGAAGCCGAGCGCGACGACGGGGGACGAGCCGCCCGCGATCAGCTCGCGGCATAGCTGGTACATCGGCGGAACTCCGACGCCTCCGCCTATCAGCAGCGGACGCGCGCCCCCGGCGCTGACGTCAAAGCCGTTGCCAAGACCGGTCAGTGCATTAATGACGCTGCCCTCCCGCATCCGGGAAAGGATCTCCGTCCCTTTGCCGACCACCTTGTATATAAGAGTCAGTCTGTCTCCGTCGACGGCACAGACCGAAATTGGTCGGCGGAGGTAGCAGCCGTCGATACGGAGATTTACGAACTGCCCGGGGCGGCTTATGCGGGAGTTGTCGCCAAAAAGCTTTAATTCCCAGACGTCCTTTGCGATCGGTCGGTTGCTTCCGACGCGGTAATTGACTTCCATTCTGTTCTCCTTCACTTTGCTTTATGATAGCCAATTGTAAAACTGCGTTTTACAATTGAGATCCGCG
>ULVD01089904.1_pt1 | contig 19907 bp, 42 predicted proteins | sample 1959101 | NCBI WGS metagenome assembly ULVD01 (sample SAMEA4835777, study PRJEB28245) | human gut metagenome | biome: gut microbiome; material: fecal sample | place: Denmark | collected 2008
ATACTCGACAATGGATAAATCTTTCTCTGGAAATTTATTCCTCGGAGTTGCCCTGATCGGGAGCTATGGTTGTGGAAAATCCCTGATAATGGACGCTTATTCAAGGTTGGTCAATCAGTTCGTCCAGTCGAAAGGATTGCAGGTTTGCCCGGTTCTGTTTAAAACAAGCATGGAGTTGTACAACCTTGCCAAATCAGGTATCACAAGCCAAATGCTTCATACTCCGCTCGTGATTGACGAGATAGGCCGGGAGCCCAAAGTCGCCAAAGACTACGGCAATGAATCAACCCCGATGATCGATCTTCTCTTTGAGCGTCACCGCAAAGGAACCATAACCCACGCTACCGGAAATTTCACGCTTGAATCTCTTTCTGAGATGTATGGGAAGATGCTTGGTGACAGATTAAAACAGATGTTCAACTTCATTAAGCTAAACGGAAGTAGCCGTAGATAAAGCATGAAAGATAACTACACCTGTTCCGAAGTTGCCGACACCAGATGTCACGACAAGGAAAGATTTACCCTCCTGATGAGTTTGGATGAACTGTTAGACTACTTCAAAAGCAAAGAGAAATGACCGTCCTTGAAGCTATCGAGCAACTGACCGCCGAGCGAAAAGAGAAAAGAATCGAGCCGCTGAACATTGTTTTCCGGAGTATCTACGACAAACTTTCGATCAGTTGGTTCGAGATGGTCGAAGAGCTCGAAAGGCTGAAAGAAGCAGGATTAATCCACATCGGGGATACGCCGAAAGACAGATACGCAAAACTATTAAAAACCAGACAATCATGAGTAAATACATTAGTTTGGACGTCGATACCGAAGTTGAATTTTATGTAGGCGATATACTGAATAAAATCGATGATGATGAGCTGCGTGGCGAGGTTATCCGCAGGGAGTTGTCCGCCAGGGTTAATCTGGAAACAACTACCGTCGAGAATTACAAACCCGGAGAATTCCGCCGCATCCTGTGCGATGTCCTTTCGCTGGGTTATCAAGTGTCCGATGATGAGATTCTCGGCAGGATTAAAGAGTGTTTGTAATCCATTAAAATCTACCGCAATGAAAGTCGAAATCAACCAAACGATCAACCCGGAAATGGTAACCCTTTACAGCCATCGCACCGGTGAATTTATCGACGAAATCCCCGCTGAGAAGGTCAAAGACCTGCAGCACCTTTCGGGGGGGGTATTTCAGGTGACACGCAAGCAGATCAACAAGATTAAACGGGAAGCAAAACAGCAAGACAATGACATACCAGGAGTTTGAAGAGAAAAGATGGGGAAAAGGCGACCTGATCGTATTCAGGAAATATCGCCGGAAAGTGATCGGAGTCGATTTCGAAAGCGGCTGGATTCAAACGAGAACCCGGTACTCCAGACGTAAAATTTGGGTGTATTACGGGGATTGTGAAACCGTCCCGTCCGGGGCACAGAATAACGAGAGATGACAACCGACAAGAAAATACTTGATGCCTGCTGTGGTGGTAGAATGATGTGGTTCGACAAAGCAGATCCGGATGCGATTTACATGGATATTCGGGAAGAAGAATTTATCGCATGTGACGGTAGGCGTGTTCGAGTGCATCCGGATCTGATAGCTGATTTTCGGAATATGCCTTTTGAGGATGAATCCTTCAAACTTGTAGTATTCGATCCGCCGCATTTTAACCGGTTGGGCGCAAACAGTTATACCGCACAAAAGTATGGCCGATTATTCCCGTCATGGGAAACGGATCTAAAACGAGGCTTTGATGAATGTATGCGGGTTCTTGAGCCGTTCGGGATCTTAATTTTCAAATGGAATGAGGTTCAAATCCCGGTTAGCAAACTGTTGGAAATTTTCGGACAGCAACCCTTGTTCGGTCATAAGTCCGGTAAAGCCTCAAAAACCCATTGGATGTGTTTTATGAAAAGATAATGAAATGAAAAGCAAACGAGCAGAAGAATTTATCAATAACAGCTCTGAGCTGATTGACGGCCTAGAGTGGATGATTGACACATCAACAGCCCGTCGAGCCGTCGAGCTTGCCGAGCAGGACGCAGAAGAGGAGATCGAAGCGCTGAAAGCAAGAGCAGCGGAGGCGTTCAAAGAATACATGGAACAAGCACATGGAGGTTGCCTAACCTCCGATCTGGACAATTTCATTCAAAAACTCAACGAGCGATGACCTTCACTACCCCCTGCTTTGTTCGGGTTGAGAATCCGGAGAAGCGAAAAGAGCTGATCGAGTGGCTGGAAGGGATTGGATACAGGCTCGAATATCTCCGTAACGATGGCGTTATTGTGCTGACTAGTGAAAATCGAGTATATGTATACGGGGAGGCAGTCCATGAAATAATTAAGAGCGATTACGATACTATCGACTGCGGCGAAAACACCGAGCTGTTCAACGCCCTGGCGGCGATGACGGATGGCCCGGAGTGTACAGAACAGTATTTAATGCCTACAGCCAATCTGTATATACTGAAACGCGGTAAGATTAAACAGCTTGCTGCTAAGGGAGAGCTTCTACATAATGATGTAATTGTTAAATGCGGGGGTGTTTTTAGCAGCTTGCGCAAAGCCGCCGCCGAAGAGATTGTCGAATACTTCAAAAATAAAGAGCTATGAAAACACTTGAACTGAAAGATATTTGCGGCTATCTGCCCTATGGGTTGAAATACCAATGGACGAACATGAAATCTGTACGTCTTATTTCTATGACCGATGAGGTAGACTACAGCTCGCAACACAGCCTTTCAACTGCGTGGGAATGGATGATGCACCGTCAAGCAAGGCCCATCCTTCGCCCGATGTCCGACCTCACCAAAGAGATCACCCACAGAGGGGAGAAGTTTGTGCCGCTTGATGTCTTTAATGATAGAGGGCATTTCATAGAATTTGACGCAGCCGGTTTGCTTTATACAGTAGGAGGCTGTATGGATTCCGATTGGCTTATGGTGTTCGACAAATTCCATGAATGGATGTTCGACTACCGGGGCCTGATTTCCGCCGGCCTTGCAATCGACGTGAATACCTTACCTGAAAATCCTTACGAGCGATGAAAACACCCCAAGAAGCGGCCAGAGAGTACGCCGAAAGTTATTGTGATAAATGTTTATCCAGAAACAACAATAATTGTGCGCCCGGTAAGGATAAATGCGCTTCTCGCAAAAGAAATATTCGGAATTTCCTCGCCGGTGATGCTTTCGGATACCGCAGAGGCATGGAAAAGGCCTATCGGTGGATCAGTGTGGAGGATGAATTGCCGGAACCCGGTGAGCCTTACGACGAAAAATATTACTCGGTCAAATGCCCTCTTTTTTCTGAGTCCGGTTATGCTTTTGCCGAATTTGGCCGAGACGGTTGCTGGGTAGAAGATTCAACAGGACGCGATATTACCCAATATGTCACCCACTGGCGTCCCATCGAACCCGTAAATAAGTAAGCCATGCGCATATTACCGGAATCAGGCATAGCCAACGAAATGATCTGCCAGACGCAAGTAGAACTACTCGAACAGCAAAGACAGGAATACAAGCTAATCGGCAGCATGCGGAAGGTGCCCGGCCACACATTGTTTTCCTTCAACGTCAAAACGGGAGAGATCAAACCCGTGAAGTTGGTACGTGAGGCGTCGATAGGCTTAGACGGTAAACCTGTCTTTAAGGAGAAGATCACCGTTGAAAAGGACTGCTATTACGAACAGGCTTTGAACCTGAAAAACTTTATCAAGCGCCTCAAAAGAAGAGGGCTAATCGAACGAGTAAAGGAGTAAGAATATGGACACAAAGTTAACTGCAGATGAAATCCAACTCGCTTTGTATAACAGCGGAATATGGAACAAGCGCCAAGATATATTCGTGCCTAATCTTTCATGGGGGCTGCTCAACCATGAAGCCGACTTAGTTATTCTCACGAAATCCGGTTATCTGACAGAGGTAGAGATAAAGCGTTCATGGGAGGATTTCAAAGCTGATTTCAAGAAAGAACACGAGCATAAAGATGAGCATGTTTACCGTTTCTACTACTGCATTCCGGAATCCATCAAAGACAAGGTTATATCCTTTCTTGAAGAGCGGTATGAGTTGATTCGTCCTTCCGTACTCTGCTATACAGAGGAAGGAGAAATTAAAATAACACCCGGAGGATGGCCCAATACCGGTGGCCGTAGATTGTTTATTGAAGAACAACTTACCGTAGCCCGATTGGGGTGTATGCGAATTTGGAATCTGAAAGAAAAGTTGATAACCCGCCTTCAGGCATAATAGGAGAAGAAGATGAAAAAGACCGTCAACCAAATCAAGCAGGAGCAGGGATTTAATAAGAAAGCTCCAATGTGCAATAATTGTAAATACTTTACTTATGATGAAGTGCGTGGCACACATTTTTACGATGAGTATCGTGTGTATCAAAAGAACTTACGATGTGCAATTGGCTCTTTTGCAGTCAAAAGTACAAACTGGTGTAAACTTCACGAACGTAAACAGGAATAATGAAACCGAAATTTAAAGGCACGCCGGGAAAGTGGAAAACCTATAAAGGCAATGATCGCTGGGTAGTAAGAGGGGGCAATATAGTAGCAGTCGTTCACGATGGCAAACATGATGGCTCCTGGGAAGATCAAGACATTATCGATGCGAATGTTCGTATTATCGCCGCCGCCCCGGAACTGCTGGAAGCCTTGCAGAAAACCAACGATCTACTCAAAGACTTGGACAACACGCACACCGGGGATAGTAGGTATGCTGACTTCGCGATTCAGTACTCGGAAAACAGAAAGTTGATTGAAAAAGCATTGGGGATATGAGCACAACAGTCAAGTAGCCCACATTGAGCAATCAATAAAGCTCACTAAAATCATTTAAAATGTATTCTTATATATGGATTGAAGGCGAGAAAGCCTTAATGGAATTTTGCCAGAAACGCTTTAAAGATAAACCGCGTTTTTGCGAGACGATTGGACATTGTAGGATGGCAACAATACACCTGGTATATAAATATCGTGATGAGAACGATACTCGCAAAGGATGTGCTCAAATGTTCTTCCTCTACATGGAGCATTCGAATGGGAAGTATTACTACACTGATATTGAAAAAATAGAACGATGGACCTATGAACAAATCAGAGCTGATAGATCTTCTATTGTCAAACGATGAAGATGATGTTCTAATAGAGGTAGACGGTATTTTATACGATTTCGAAATAGACCATGAGGAGGAACAGTTTGACGGATTCGATACTGTTTATCCAGCTTGCTTAATATTCAAACCGAAACTGAAAGACGAATAGCCATGAGCACAACAGTCAAAATGTGGGCGGTGTTTGATCCAGAAGGGGAAATTTTAACCTCGTCTTTACACATCTATGCAGATCAGAGCAAACGTCTCTATACCGGTGGTGGTTTTTTACATTCAGCCTTATGGAGTGAGGCCAAAGAATATGGTTACACCTGCCGCCCTGTGAGGGTGACGATTGAAGAACTGCCGCAAGGCCAAAAATAAAAGAAGATGACCGAAGAAACGAAAGGCCCTTACAATGGATACAACAGCCTGGAGGAGCTTGAGAGTGCTGTAGACGAGTATTTCGGTGAGTATATCTCCGAACAGAATCAAAAGACAAAAGAACACATTGAAAATATCACGCCGCAGGCATAAATAATAAAAATCATGCGACCAATAATTTTCAGAGGCAAGTGCCTCGATAATGGGGAGTGGGTAGAGGGCGACTATTTCCGTAAATACATATACGACAGGTATGATAACGGTTCTCTACACCATCTCATAGGTTGGCAGGTGACGGATAATGACGGAGAGAAGTTTAATGACTACGAAGATGTCGATCCGGACACCGTCGGCCAGTACACAGGGATGAAAGACAAGAACGGAAAAAAGATTTTCGAGGGGGATATAATGTCACTTGTAACCGAATTTGGCGATACTATAATACGTGAAATACGGTTTATCGATGGGGCTTTTTGTGTGATCGGAGAGCAAGAAGATGACCTGCACGGGCTAAGTTGGGCCGTAGAAATGTGTGATGGAATAGTTGGTGATAACATCCACGACAACCCCGATCTGCTGAAATAAAAAAAGGAGGGTGTCCGCCTCACCCTCCTACTTACTGCTACGAACCCAAAACCCCGATTATGAATAATAGGGTAATGCAAATATAACAAAAACCTGAAAAATGAAAAGAACCTTACTTTATTTTCTTCTTGCCTTTATAGCCGTGATTCTTGCCGCCTGTGAGCTCAACAAGACCAAGCCGGGCAAGATCATCTTCGACCGTGTTCCCTTCGTCTATGCCACGATAAACGGCCAACGGGAGCTATTCTTAATAGATACCGGAGCGTCTACATCTATGCTGGATAAAAAGCTCTGTGACGAAGTGAAAATCTACTACATGGCTACCGGCTTAGAGGTAATCGGCGTAGACGGAACCTCGATCCCTCTAAAGACCACCGGAAGAATCCCGTTTACGCTCGACAGCGTCCCGTATTCGGCCAGCTTCGCGGTACAGGACATGACCAGTCTACGGAGGGCTACCGGAAAGAACGTAAGAGGGCTGATCGGCTCGGATGTGCTGGGATTTTACCGGTTGACGGTGGATTTTAACAAATGTGAGTTGAGATGATTACTGAGGCTATCATTAATGAAGTTGCCCGAAAGGTTGAAGCGGTAACCGGATTTTCCCTCGAAGAGATTAGGAGTAAAAGCAGGTACTGTCCGCTCGTTCGGGCCAGGGTTATTCTCGCATACGAATTAAGGCGGTGGAACCTGACGTATATCGAAATAGCTAACGCGATAAACAGGAATCATTCAACATTGACGCATTATCTTACAGTCTATAGGGATAAATACGATGCCGATCCCGTATTTCGTAAGATGGCAAATTGTTCTAAAGGTAGACGAACCCTATAGAGAAAACAGTAATAAATGCGGTTGAAATTGGACTAAAAGTAGAATGATGAAAAAGATTATCTCAATAGAAAAAGTATCGAACGGCTTTATTGTCACCAATGGCAATCTAAAGCGCGTCTATGACAGCAGCCCTTTAGAGTTTGAATTAGACCAGATTCATAAGATGCTCTACAATTCCAAAGATGGGGATTCGCATACTATCGTGATCGAAGTAGATCCGCCCGTTTTCACATCACAGGATAATGATTCGATTGAGCTTTGCGGTTTGCTTTGGGATAAAGATAATATCTCGGTAGGTGGTACAGAAAAGGATGGTCATCATTATTTCACTTGGGAAGAGGCAATGGAAGCCGCCGAAAAACAGGGTAAGCGCTTACCGACCGCAGACGAATGGGAGGATTTATGTGATCTTGGTTCAACATGGGATGAGGAATTAAGAGGCAGGTGGTTTGGCGGAAATCACTATACGGATCACAAAGGGTCTATTTTCCTTCCGGCTCGCGGTCATTATGACGAGGGGGGTGCATATATGGACCGTTGCGGTTTCTACTGGTCCTCTTCGATCTGGTTGGTGGCGTACGGCGGTTCGCAAACTGACATCTTGAGCTTTGATCCCGATGATTCTAATGTGTACCATGACGACATCAGCGCTCGCTTCTCTGTTCGCTGTGTACGTGATATCGCAAAGTAATTATCGGGTGAAATTCCGATAGTTGCCCTCAAAACAGGTAAAATGCCCTTATAAACAAACTATTTTTGTAAAAACACACTATATGGGAATTGTGACGGAGCATGAACTAACAAAAAGTGTGATCGACACCAAGTCAAAAGTTTCTCAATACGTCTCAAAAAAGAGGCGTGAAAAAGGCTTGTCTACATACGAACTTGCCAAACAGAGTGGTGTTGATTGGTCTACCGTCAAAAATATAGAAAATGGAAAGACCGTGAAGATCGATGTTTTATCTAGGGTGATTAAGGTTTTAGGCGGTAATATATTTTTCATGTGACATGCCTAAATTAACGATAAAGCAAGAAAAATTCGTCCTGAAATACCTCGAATGCGGCAATGCATCCGAGGCTTACCGCTTTGCATATAACTGCTCTAAAATGAGCGATAATACCATATACAATAAGGCAAGTAAATTGCTTAACAAGGGTGAGATTAGGGCGAGGTTGGATTACCTCAAAAACAACCTCGCAGAAGCCGCAGGTATATCAGCCCTCCAAATCATACGAGAGCATCAAAAGATCGCCTTTTCAAACTTTTCCCGACTTCGGAACGGATGGATGGAGTTAAAAGACTTTCAGGAGTTATCCGACGAAGAGAAAGCGTGCATCCAGAGTGTTGAAACAAAAAAAACGACAAGGTATACGAAAGAAGGGGAGCCCGTCGAAGAAGAGTGGGTCAAGATTCGTCTTTACGATAAGCAGAAGTCGTTGGACAGCATCTCGGAAATGCTTGGATACGATCAAAAATCTTCGGTTACACAAAATATGAATATAAACATCCAGCCGCCTCAGATAAATTTTAAGTAGGCTGGTTAAACCTTCTGTGTGATGATGCACAGTAATCCCGTAACGGAAATAACGTACAGTCGCAAATACGCACCCTTGTTTAATCTGACAACAAGGTACTGTATCGTTATGGGTGGGAGGGGGTCTGCTAAATCACATGCCGAATCAACGAACGAGGTTTGCAATACTTTCAATCCTGACCAGCTTACATTATTCACTCGTTACACGATGACGAGCGCGGAAATATCGATTATCCCCGAGTTCTGGGAAAAGGTCGAATTAATGAATTACGCGCCTATTTTTTATAAAACGAAAGCTTCAGTCGTAAACAAGCAAACTGGCAGTGGTATATTGTTTCGTGGAATCAGAACATCTTCCGGCAACCAAACGGCATCATTAAAATCTATATCCGGAGTAACCCGATGGGTACTGGATGAGGCGGAAGAATTAACAGATGAGACCATTTTCGATAAGATCGACCTTTCGATTCGAAAGAAAAATGCAGACATTCATGTTATAGTTATCTTAAATGCTCCTGATGAAGAGCATTTTATTATTCGTAGGTTCTTTATAGACAGGGGGGTTCCATTTAACTTTAATGGGGTGCATGATGATTGCACCTACATTCACACTACCTACCTGGATAACATCGAAAATCTTGACGAATCATTTTTACGTGTAGCCGAAGGCGTTAAAGAAAAAGACCCGGAAAAATACGAGCATATTTTTATGGGAATGCCCTTGAAGATGGCAGAGGGCGTAATCTATAAAAATTGGTGCAGAATCACATCCTATCCTTCCGATCTATACACTTGGTATGGGGTTGATTTTGGATTTGTGAATGATCCAACGGCCATTATTCGTATATGTTTCGACAAAAGGAGCAACAGTATTTATTTGCATGAAGTTGCCTATCTAAAAGGGCTCCAAAATGCCGATATCGCCAATTTAATAAAGCAGGATTATCGCAATAAAAAAACAGAATTATTTAACGATGGCTCGCATTCTATTGCTTATCATCATGAGCGTATCTATATCGATGGATCGGAAGTGAACAGAGATGAGTTATCCGTGGTATTAAAAGCTATCGGCCTTTCCCCATACTACCAATCCCTGTTAAAACAAATAAATTCAATAGATCATTGTCTAACAGAGGTGTATTGTGATTCCGCAGAGCAGAAGTCTATTGCGGAATTGAGGCAATACGGGATATCTGCTTATCCAGCTATTAAGGGTGCAGGATCGGTGGTTAATCAGATTCAATTTGTCCAGTATTTCAACATCTATTACACATCTGAATCATCTAACATTCATAATGAACAGAAGAACTACAAATGGCTGGTAAAAAAAGACGGCACATTGGATAACGAGCCTATGGACGCCTTCAATCATGCTATGGATGGGGCTCGCTATGGGATTTTCACACACTTAACACGAAATGGATATGAGTATGATAAAGTTTTGGGGGCGAAAAAAGCAGGTTGAGCGAAAGGGGTACTTTCCTGATAAAACAAACAAGGACAATGAATACTTCCGACAGCTTAACGAGAGTATTTACATGAATTCACGCCTTATTGACTTCCCAAAGGTTGACAGGCATTCATTGGTTCGAATTTACGAACAAAACTATGCTGTTTTCTCGATTGTTAACAGGTGCGCAGATGCTATTGCAAAGGCTGTCAGGTATGCAGAGCTAAATGATAAAGACAACAATGTTATTGATTCGCATTGGTCTATTGATCTTCTGAGAAACCCCAATGACCTAGAAAGCCAAAAGGAATTCATAAAAGCATGGGCAATCAACAAGCTTGTTTTGGGGGATGCTTTTGTTTACGGCATGGAGGGGGTTGGTCTCAAATCAGGTCAATTCATCAGTCAGTATATAATGCCATCCCAAGAAGTATTCATTGTGAGAGGCGGTCCATTTACTCCAATAAGCGGGTTTACGCTATCATCAAATTTAACCCTCAATTCAGAGCTTACCCCTAAAAATGTAATGTTTAGCCGGGATTACAATCCCGATGTTACCACCAATTACGGACTATCCCCTCTGGTATCAGCAGCCAAGTTAACTTACATTATTGATAACGGCCTGAAAAGGCAGAATACAACCATCCAACAAGGTGGGGTGTCTGCCATTGTTACCCCCAAAGAAGATATCACCCACGGCGGTCCTACTGAAATTGCCAAACAAAACACAGAAGAAGATTTAAACCAACGCAGGGACGGTCGGCACATCTCTTATATGAGGTCTCCTATAGATGTTCATCTGTTGGGCGACACGCCTGTAAATCTGGCATTACTGGATAGCTCCGATTCTGCTGTATCTGCACTGTGCTTTGTGTACGGGTATCCTTATGCCCTATATAAGAGCGAGACTACTTATGACAACCAGGCTGCCGCAAAAAAAATTCTCATCGAAAACATTGGAATTCCTTATGCGGAGGACTTTTTGGAGAAGTATACCAAGTTTTGTCGCTTTGAGAATGGCGAACATTGGATTATTAATACGGATAAAATTGACGAGCTAAAGAAGGATGTTACAGAGATGCTGAACGCATATGACAAATCATACCGATCATATAATGACCGGGCTAAGCTTTTAGAGCTCGATACAATTGATGAATCATGGGCCAATGAGCCTATTTTCCCCATAAATGTGATGCCAGGAAAACCTACGGAAAGTTTGGTTTCAGAACAATATTTGTCTGGCGACGACAATAGTACAGCGTCCGGAAGTACGGAGCATATACCGCCTAAGCAATAACCGGAATAAGGTGTATATATGAAAATAACCCCCGCCAAACGACAACAAGGATTAAACCGAATAATCAAGGTTATTCGAATGTCGGGTCCGTATGAAAAAATTCTGGCAGCAGAAAGATCGAAGGAGGTTAAAAAGGTTATGGGTGCTTTGTTGGGACTGCCTGTGAACCTTGTTCCTGATCTGATTCAAGTTAGAGAACAGTACCTTGCTTCGTTCTTTCGCAAACTATATTTAAACATTGGGCCTCAAGTGGCAGATGATGAATTTCGGGAAAAGATCGACCAGAAAAATGATCGGAGTATTGGATGGGAGAGAGGATTATATGATTTTATAGAACAATATTCCGGGACGAAAATAAGTATGGTGTCAGGCACTTTAAAGGAGTGGATTATTAAGCAGGTACAAGAGTATGTTACCCTGATGCAGAATGAGGGGCAAAGCATCGAAACCGTGACACGCAATATGAGGGATGTTGTTGTAAAAAAATGGAATACGGCTGAATTGTGGCAAGTTCGCAGGATTGTGCAATTCGAATCATTGGCCTGCTCATCCGTGGCAAGACAATTATCCATAGATTCATTAGGTGTTGAATACACTAAGACATGGATGATAAGCGGTCACAACACCCGTCCCGGACATCAGGTTATGGATGGTATTACCGTTGGTCAACAAGAATATTTTTATCCTGAAGGTGAGAAAATGGAATATCCGAGAGATATACGCTTTGGAGCTTCTGCGGGCAATCTAATCAATTGTATGTGTTCAGTAGTTTATAATGTTGTGTGATGGGTAAAACGTCAGACATACTTAGACAGCTAGCCGACATGATAGATGACGGTTGCTTCGAGCATCTGTCAGAGGATGACTTAGACGGAGCGAAAAGGGTATTAATGGCGCTATTGGATGTGGATGTTACCTATGACCAGGCAGCGAAAATAGCAGGAAAATCAAAACAAAGTATTTGGAGTAAAATTTCAAGAAGTGTAATAAAGCCCAAGCTTTTAAGGCGAACAATCAAATACTCTGAAGCAGTTAAAATTGGCAATGGAACCATTTAATCCTTACATGTAAAAATCTGTAATTCTTAATATTAAAAAGTATTTGCAAGGTGTTTTCCCGTGGGAAGGCACCTTGTTAGTTTTGTTCCATAAGCTTATCGTGAAACGCTCTACGTTAGTGGGTGTCAACCAATCAATTTCAAAGTTTATGGACAAAGATATTTTCATGTTCGGTGACAGTGGCAATTCCAGCATTGCCTCTATGCTTCCGGCCCTGATGCAGAACAAGGGGATGGACCCGAACCTCGTAGCCGCGCTGATGAACGGCAACAACAATAAGGGAGCCTGGGGCGGCGACGGTTGCTGGTGGATCTGGATCATCCTGCTGTTCTTCTGCTGGGGTGGTTTCGGCGGCAACGGCTTCGGTAACAACGCAAACGGTCTCCCCGCACAGCTTAACGGCGATGCCGGGCGTGAACTTCTGATGAATGCCATTCAGGGCAACGGTACCGCCATCAACCAGCTCGCATCTTCGCTGAACTGCTCGACAACCCAGCTTCAGGGTGCAATCTGCAATCTTCAGGGATCGATCGACAAGGTGGCCGGGCAGATCGGCATGACAGGCCAGCAGGTTATCAACGCCATTCAGGCCGGCAACTGTCAGCTTTCGGCCCAGATCGCAGAATGCTGCTGCAATGTCCGCACGGCTATCGAACGCCAGGGCTATGAAAGCCAGCTTGCCGTTTGCAACCAAACCAACACGCTGGTCGGCACGGCAAACCAAAACACGCTCGCTTTGCGCGATGCAGGAACGGCCAACACCAACGCCATCATCGGCAAACTCGACCAGATGCAAAATCAGGCACTTCAGGACAAAATCGACGCACTGCGCGAACGCAATACAACGCTGCTCAACCAACTGTCTCAGGAGCATCAGAACGCGTATTTCGCGCAGGTATCCGCGCAGACCATCGCTCCTGTCAACGCTGCCCTGAGTGATCTGAGCAACCGTCTGTCCGCTATCGAGTGCAAACAGCCTGCAACCGTAACCGTTCCGTATGTTCCGGCCATGAGTAACCTCGTGCCGGTAAACTATGGTATCAACGTCAATCCGTTTGCCGCTTCTACACTCGGTTCGTGCGGTTGCTAATAGGGAAGGAGGTAGCATATGTTTGGTAACCCCTTTTCCCCTTATTGGTGGATGCCCCAGCTTCCGGTAATGCCGCAACCGGCAATACGGAGAGTCGATATCGGGGGCATCTACGAACTCTCGACCAATGCAGTGCAACTGACCGACGTTAGTGTTGATTACGGCATTAACCCGGCTTGTTACAATGCATTACCCTGCGAGAGCATCGTCTTACTCAAAGTTCACGCGGACGCTCCGGCTGGCGGAGAATCGCTCCCTATCGCCCTGGCTATACCCAACAACGGGCAATCTACCGTTTCGAGCAACGGCTCGACCGTAGGTACATCAAAGGTTCCTGTTGTGGATAGCAACGATAATCCGGTTACAGGAAGCGATGTCACTGGAAGTACCGAGCGTCTTGCTTACATCAACAAGCGAACGGGAACGATCCGGTTCCTGGAGTTTACATCCGGAACAACGACGGCATCGACCCCCAGCGCCGAGCAGGTAGTAAGTAAAAGTTCAAAGTAAAAACAGAAAGCAATGGGGGAGCAATCCCCCTGCGCTTTCCCAAAAATCAAAAACCATGTTTCAGAATTTGAGAAAAGGAAGCTCCGTATATGTTCTCGATACGAGGGAAACGCCGAAGTTTTATGTGGCCACGGTCAAAGAGGTGGGAATGCCTTACTATCCGCAGCCCACTCCGGGTCAGCTAACCCCATTCCAGCAGCAATACATCAATATTGTGCTCGATAACAACGAATCGTGGGGTGTAAGAGCCAACATGGACGTAGAATCCAAAGGAGGTCTTACGGTTTCCATGACGCGCGAGGGGCTTATGCCAGCCATCACAGCGGGTCAGAAGGAGAGCTCGGACATAATCAATTCTTTCGACCGGCATAAGGCCAATTTGTCGGCTTACGATCAAATACTCAAAGACCTCGATCCGTCCTATGCAAAAACGAGGGAGCAGGACGAGGAAATCAAGAGGCTGAACAGCGAGTTGACAGAGATCAAAAACTTAATGAAGGCGGTTCCTAGTCTGAACGACATAAAGAGCCTTCTCAAACCTGAAACAACAAAAACCAAATAAACTATGGGATGGAATGCAATTGGCATCGCTCGCGGTTTCAGTGGGGACGACGAGCAGATGGACGAGATGCTTGAAAAAGCATATCGCAAAGGTCGTAAAGACATGCGCGAAGAGATGGAAGGAGGCCGTTATGGTGAACGTGGCGGTTATTCCGGATCGGGTCGCGGAGGTTACGGCATGCGTGAACCGTGGAAAGAAGACGATGACGACGACGATGATTACGGCGAACGTCGCGGTGTCCGCGGAACAGGTCCGTATTCCCGGTACAGACGCAGGTAGGCTATGGACAGGCTGGATACTTATGAGCGCATTCCGGAAGGAATGAGGGAGTATTTGTCGCATTACGGGTGGCATTTTTCTCCGAAGCTCGCAGAGTATGCGACCAATCCCAAACGCATGAAGAATGCGGATGGTACGTCGCATCATTGGACGCACGAACAGGTCAAGGAGCTCTTGGAGCGCAATGGGGTAACCATTGAGAAAGCTAAGGGACATGACTGTATGTACGTGGCCAATATGGCCTATTCGGATTTCTACCCTAAACCCCTTTCCACGGAGGCGCAAATCCTTCAATATATCAAGGCGTACATTGACGACCCGGACGGGGAGGATGGCATTGCCCTTACAAGGTACTATGCCGACTGTATCGCCAAAGGTGAACCTTTGATGTGGGAGGAGTTTCTGTAACCGGCGGGGGCGCTTTGGAAGTGAAGCGCCCCTTTTCCTTAAAATACTATTTGCTATGGACAGCGTAGAACTCAGAAAATTCGCTATAGAAGTAGCGCAAACCACAACCAACGATGGTGTGGAATTGATGAATACCGCCAATAAAGTATTGGAATTCATGGAAAACGGATCACAGGAAAGCGATGTTTTGTGTATCCTGATTTTTCCAGATAAAAAAGACTAAAGCTATGTTCAAATATGTACTCAAGATGCTTGCCGGGCAAAATCCGATGCAGGTATTAAGCGATATGCCGGAAAGGGACTTTAATAAAGTTGCCGGGTTCGTGTCGAATCTCGATAAGTCCGGCATTCCGAGAAAGCAGAGAAGGATGATCGAGAGAAAGTGGAACGATACCTATGGAAAGGAGCGCCATTCACATAAAAAAGTATGACTGGAGGCTGGATATTTTCTTCGCGGTGACTTGCTACCATGTGGACGAGATTATGGATAGTCTAGCAGATGTGGAGTGCCCCGACGACATCCGGGACAGGGTTTATAGCAACCTTGTGAAGTGCGACATGGATACCGGGTTCACTTACTCCAATAAGAGGCTAAAGTGCACGGTAATGGTTATCGGGCTGCACTCTTCCCAGGCTCAGTTTTTAAACTCTTTCGAGCACGAAATGCGGCACATGGTAGACGATATTGCGGAGACCTTCGGTCTTAACATGGGAGGGGAGGAAGTCGCCTATTTGACAGGTGATATGAATTCTACCTTATGGAAGGATATACACAAATTCATTTGCTGTGATTGCAAATGCAAAAACCATTGATTATGTGTGATTGTAGAGAAAAGTGCCCGACATGCAAGGCATTGGAACGGGAAAAGAAGATCAAGGAACTATTGAAAGACCTTGAAATGGAGCTACCGCAGCCCATATTTGAAAAGGTGAAAGAAGAGTTAATAGGATTGCTGAATTAAGACAGAAGCTCTTCTAACTGGATTTTTATCCTGTTGTAAATATTCCGGTCCAGCACATATACTACCCATGTCAGGGGGAATAGAGTGATTATGAAGATTAGCTTTATTATCCCTATGGCGACGTGTGCTACAAACAATATTGCAGCAATCAACCATAATAAAGCTACAGCCAACCACAGTTTGACTGCTTTTAATATTAACCACGCTTTAGCTTTCATATATCTTGTTTTGACAAAAATACAGTCAAAATCGGGTGCAAATGTGGGGTTATACACAAATCCTCTGATTAACTCCCGATAATTGGGTGAAAATCATGTAAAATCGACCCAATAGCATCCTATTTTTGTGGTAGAGCTAATGTTTGTAAAGATGCAAACCAAATTCCATGAACGCAAACAACAAATCAATGGGCTTGTGCGAGTAATCGTATGAGCCCATTGTGACTTTAATATGGGTAATATCGAATATAAAAGCTTAGAATTTAAAGCCGAGGACATACGGCGAGAGGGTGAGCATTTGTACGTAAAAGCCTATGCTTCCACTTTCGGATATGAAGACAGCTACAACGATATAGTTGTTAAAGGAGCTTTCATTAATTCTATATCGGGAGATAACGGTCGCAGGGTGAAGTTGTGCTACCAGCACGATATAAAAGATGTTCGCGGTAAAATTATAGACATCGCCGAGGATGACAAGGGATTGTTTGTCGAGTTTCGCACATCGCGCACAACCAAGGGGAAAGACCTTGCTATTCAAATTGAAGATGGCGAGTTGTTCGAATTGTCTATAGGGTATATCACCCTTGAAAGCGACGAAATAAACGGCATACGCTACATAAAAGAGGTGGACCTAATAGAGATTTCTATTGTTAGTCGGGCTGCAAACTCACAAGCTTCAGTAATATCGTCTGAGCGGAAATCCGAATTTACAGCATACAGCATCAAGGCGATGCCGGATAAAGACTTGTCCGAATTGTACGCTATAACCAAAGAAGAATATTACACACGAATTATCAAACACTTATAACATGGAGACACCGGAAGAAAAAGTTACGCGAATCGAAGCGGAAATCAAAGCGGCGCAGGAAGCCGCAAAAAATTCAGAAACCAAACTCGCTGAGCTGGTCAAATCAACAGAGGCAAAAGAGGCGGAAATCAAAGCAGCAAAAGAAGCGGTCGATCAGGCCAATGCGAACATTCAAAAGTTGCAGTCTGGGCTCGATGTTCTGACAAAGAAAATCGACGGCATCAAAACTGAAACCAAAGAGCAGACCATCGTGCAGGCAGTGGCGGATCTGATCGCCTCGGAAGAGTTCAAAGCCGACCTCAAGAACAAGGCTTTCGAATCCAAGAGCGGCAAGAGTTACGAAATCAAAGCCTCTACGTCCGATCTCACCGTGGATGTGACGAGAACCATGATGTTGCCGGGTGTAAGCTTCCCGCGCGACCGCAATCTTGCATTTCTTCCTAATCTCATGCAGGGGAGCGTCGGACAGGACAAAAACCGAATCGGCTATATCGAAGGGTCGTACACATCGAAGGTAGGCTATGTCGGAGAAGGTCAAAAAAACGCCAATCTGGACGAAGTAAGTGCCGTGGAACGCTACCGTGAGATGGCTAAAGCGAGCGCCCGCATCAAAGTGACGGAGGAAATGTTTGAAGATGCTTCATACATCGCCTCCCGCATCAGCAACCAGATGATGACCAAAGGTATGCTGTTCCTGGACCGGGAGATTTTTTCCGGCAATGGAGACGATTCATCAAACCCGAATCACATTTACGGCCTCAAAGGCGCTGCAACGGCATTCGATGCCACTAAGGCAGGCCTGAAAAACGCTGTAGATAGTGCGAATATCGGAGATTTGGCCGATGCTATGCGCGTACAGGGTAGCATTGTGGACGCATCGAAAGCGAATAGCGATCAGGGCAGCTATGACCTCAATGTGATCTACATGAATCCTGTGACGGCATACAAATACGCCCACACGAAAAGTCCGGATGGAAATTACATCATCAACACCCTGACCGATGGGACGAAGCTGATGGCCGGAATGCGTGTGATCGAAACCCCTGCTATCGGAACATCTGAATTGTTCGCAATGGAATCCGGTCTGGCGGAGGTCTATTTCAAACGTAACCCTATCATCAAAATCGGGCAGGAGGATGACGATCTCTCGAAGGATCAATACACGATGGTAATGTTCCTTCGTGCGCAGGTTCTCGTCGAGAACGAAAACAAGAAAGGGCTCATCTATGTCGCCGACATCGACGCCGCCCTGGCTTCGATCACCAAAACAGCTTCAGTAGGAGCGTAAGTTATGGAAAAGACACCTTATGAAAATAAATCCCAGCAAGGACGCCAAACGAGAGCTCGTCCAGCTACAGAAGGGAGGAAATCTAAAACACCTGTAAATATTCGGGGTGAAGTCATCAAAGAGCATTGTGGCATTCGGGTCGGGGAAGTGTTCCTTAAACCTTGTGCAATTGCCCAAATGATGATAAAGAAAGGGTACTACAAAAAAGTCGAGTAGCATTATGGTTACAGTGGCAAGGATTGAGACGGGAGATTCTAAAATTACCATCGATGAGGTAAAGAGTTACATTCACCTAATCGGTAATGAACGTGACGACGAGTTGCAAGTCATGCTTGATGCCGCTATTGCCGCCGTAGAGGACTATTGCAACATTTCTCTGCGTCCAACCACGTGGAAGCTGTCTCAGGACCTTGCTACTGACAACCAAAAGCTTTTTTACCCTCCCGTAATTGAAGTTGTTTCCATCAATGATTATGATGGACTGCAACTTCAGTATAAAGTGCTTCAGGATATCGTCTATATAGATACTGCTTCCTCTTTTATATGTACTTACAAAACAGGAGAAGCGGAAGACGCAAACAGGTATAAGGCTGCTGTTTTAGCCTATACAGGACTTTTGTTTGACGGAAACGACGATAACAACTCTTTCAATATCGTAATGTCCAGATATCTTCCTTATAGAATGTTATGATACGGAGTAATCAGATACAAGCCAGAAGTTACAGCAGCAAGGCTGATCTATTTCGCAGGCAGCAGGGAGCAGACCCATTCGGCAAGAAGGTCAACTCATTCGAATTTATGGGTACTATCCCTTGCTCTATTAACGATTTGAGTGGGTATAGGGCGTTGCAATATGAGCAGGTAGGGATTATAAACAGCGTAGAGGTTAGAATGCGAAAACCTGGCTTTGCTTTCGACCGGATGTTTATCCACCGGGAAGGACATTCTTTTACACCCGGACAGGTATTATCCAATACAATGCTCAACAAACTTAATGAAATCACCATACATAGCCGAATTAACTACGATGCTACCAATGTAGGGGATGAGGTGGTGATAACTGGAGGCAGAAAAGATGAATGACGTTGTTGTAGAGTTGGACATGAGGTCGTATGAGGACTGCCGCAAACGCATCAGGTCATTCGACAAGGTGATTCGGGGTGCAGCTATGCGCGGCATAAAATCTTCTGCGGTGAATGTGCTGGGGGATTCTCAGCGCAACATCAAAGCACACGATTCTATTGCTACGGCACAGCTCATCAACTCAGGTAAGACTAAATCCAGTATGTCTGGACAGTATGTGGACGTGATATACAATGTCATACAGGCTTTTTTTGTTGAGTTCGGAAGAAAAGCAGGAAAAATACCTCCCTATGAACCCATACTTCAATGGGTTCACAAAAGGGGAATCGCTGCAACATACACCAAAAGCGGTCGAAAACGGTCGAGCGGAGCAAGGTATGCTTACACAAGCTTGAAAACACGCAAAACGCACAAGGTTAGTAATTACTGGAAACAGGCTACATCGGCAGCTAT
>ULVD01041878.1_pt1 | contig 19878 bp, 13 predicted proteins | sample 1959101 | NCBI WGS metagenome assembly ULVD01 (sample SAMEA4835777, study PRJEB28245) | human gut metagenome | biome: gut microbiome; material: fecal sample | place: Denmark | collected 2008
TGAACATATTGTAGCCCGCTGCAAAGAGAATGGAAGCAAGGGCTACGATCAGGAGCTCTTTAAGCTCAATGTTTTTTTTCTTCATGTCCGCAGTATTCCCCAAAATCCCCTTGAAATTTCCTCCAAAATGTGTATAATGAAGAGACTACCCGGGGAAGGAGGAGAACCATGGCAGAAGGACAGGGCAGAAAGATCATCGCTTTGAACCGCAAAGCAAGGCACGATTATTTCGTGGAGGAAACCTACGAGGCGGGCATTGAGCTTTTCGGAACCGAAGTAAAATCGGTGCGGCAGGGAGCGGTCAACCTGAAGGATTCCTACTGTATGTTTGAGGGCGGCGAAATTTTTGTCACCGGCGTGCGGATTTCTCCTTACGAAAAGGGGAATATTTACAACAAAGACCCTCTGAGAGTCAAGAGACTGCTGATGCACAAGAAAGAAATTCTCAAACTGTTCGGACGGGTGGGGAAGGAAGGCTACACCGTGATTCCCTTGAGCCTCTATTTCAAGAATTCCAAGGTGAAGGTGGAATTGGGGCTGTGCAAGGGAAAGAAGCTCTACGACAAGCGGGAAAGCGACGCCAAGCGCCAGGCGGAAAAGGATATTCGGCGTATGGAAAAGGCAAAGAGCCGGAGTTGAGCGGCAGGCGGTTGCCTCAAACCGCAAAATATGGGTCCGTAAAGGTTTCGACGGGGATTTTGAGGCATGATAAGCGTGGCGGGCTGGGCAATCCCGTAAAAGGTCCAACTTAAAATTAAACGCTAACGATAATAGAGTAGCACTGGCTGCCTAAGGGCAGTGCCGTGGCCTATAGCGCCACCCGTTCCCCGGTTGAGTATCGCGGCTTCCGGCGAGCGTCAAATGAGCGGTGAACGTGCACCGGCTGTTCGTCCTTGAACCGGTCACGCAGAAAAGGGCTGCCCCAAATCCGAGCCTGTCTGTCGGCGCAGAGGCGGGGGAGAATCAAATGACAGAATGCCCACGGAGAAAGTCATGTCAAGAGGTTTTCGGACAGGGGTTCGACTCCCCTCGGATCCACCAAAAAGTCCTTACTCGAACCCTTGTCTAAAAGCAAGGCGTTGGGCGAGGACTTTTTTAATTATTATCTGAAGTCCGGTCGATGGGGTGTTCGAGTGAATCAACATATGCGGTTTTGCCGCATTGTTCCGGGGTTCTTTTTATTTTTGGGAAACGAGGATTACTGCTTTTCCCGTAATCTTTCCCCTTACGCAAGGGGCGGCGGCCTAGCATATGCGCTATATACAAAGCTTGGTGATGAATTTCATCTTTAGCCTGTGAGTTTTTCATCTGTTGTTCATAGTTTATCTGTTGAGAAAGGGGTTTGGTTGTGGTATAATAAATTATGAATTATTCTATCCGCAAGGACAGATGTGGAGGATTTTACCATGAAAGCATTTAGAGATTTTGCCCCGATAGAACGTCGGAACTATATAACGCTTTCCACGGGCGAATATTACCCGGATATTCTAGAAGATGCCTGCCGCTTGTATATGCCAGTGTTAGAAACATTTTCTCAACTATTGAAGCGGTCTGAAAGTTCTACCGCCCTCTTTCTGAATATCGAAAACACGCCTAATCAGTGGATGCGCATTCAGCTTTGCCGTGTATTCCGCAAATATGTTTCACCCGAAACGTCTGTTGAAATGCTTAAACAAAAGTCAAAGGCAAAACAGATTTGCGAAGATTTCGGGGACGGATTCCGGGCTATACAGACTGTACAGGAACGCTTTGATTCTCGTCCTATGCCTGATGAAGCATTGTGTGCTGTATTATGGGAATACAAGGACAGAGGAAAGAAAGGCTATGATTTAACAGAAAAGTTTTTCAACATGATTCAAAGCAAATTTCCTGATTTATACATTTGGGGGCCGAAACGCGCTGGGGCCGATGTACAAGCTAAAGAGATATGGAAAGACTTTCCTAATGATAGTCGCCCGTTGGATTTTGTTATTTCGTCTAATGACAAGAAAAAGATATATGCCGTTGGTTTAGCAAGATACGACGGGGATAGAGGCGGCGCACAAGAGGATGATAGAACAGGCGGCTACAAGAATTGTGCTGATGAGATTCTTTCATATGTTCATGCACATGGTCTTAACACAAAAGTCATTTTCTTAAACGATGGGCCGGGATTGTTGCTCGGTTCTATGTGGGAAGATTACTCAAGAATTGAAGAAAGGTATCCTGAGGAAGTCAAGGTCATTACATTACGAATGATTGATGAAAGGCTTCCTAAAAAATGGTTGACGGGTGATTGATTTATGGCTACAGGTATTCCGTCAAAAAACACAAGCAAACGCAAGAAAATACCTGTATATTTGTCTTATGCAGGAAAAGAGCCAAAAGAAAGTATAATAACACGAACAGGCAAAAAATTTGAAAATGTAACGCCTGTAAACGGTAGCGGTGAAAATGTACTTTTCTACGGGGATAATTTTGATGTGCTCTTGTACTTGCTGTATAGTGGTTACAAGGGGAAAATCGCTTTGATTTATATTGACCCGCCCTTTGCAACAGCGTCTAATTTTATTAACAGGAAATTGGAACATGCATATAGTGATGCCCTATGCGGCGGAGAATATGTTGAGTTTTTACGCGAACGCTTAATTTTAATGCGTGAACTGTTGTCAGATAATGGATCTATTTATCTACACTTAGATGGTAAAATGGCATTCACGATGAAATTGATTATGGATGAAGTGTTCGGCGAAGATAATTGCCGCGCATTTATAACCCGAAAAAAATGTAGCACAAAGAATTATACTAAAAATACCTTCGGTAATGTGTCTGATTACATCATGTTCTATTCTAAAAGTTCCGAATATGTATGGAACCGTCCCTATGACCCTTGGGAAATGGATAGAATGATAGAAGAATATCCGTATATTGATGATAATACAGGAAAAAGATATAAAAAGGTTCCTGTTCATGCTCCGGGTGTCCGTAACGGGGAAACTGGAAAAGAGTGGCGCGGAAAGCTGCCGCCTGTAGGTAAACATTGGCAATATACACCTGAAAAATTAGATGAACTTGATGCAGCAGGTGAAATATATTGGAGCCCTAACGGAAATCCACGGCGCAAGGTCTTTTGTGACCCGTCAAAAGGCGTTCCGATACAAGACATTTGGTTAAATTATAGGGATTCCATCAATCAAGCGCAAAAAACAACGGGTTATCCTACTGAAAAGAATTATGAAATGTTAAGAATGATAGTCGCTGCTTCATCTAATCCGGGAGATATAGTTTTAGATTGCTTTGCAGGAAGCGGAACAACATTAGGAGCTGCATTTGAATGCGGTAGAACTTGGATTGGCGCGGACAATAGCATTGAAAGTATCAAAGCGATATTGAAGCGTTTTACATCCGGATTAGACATTTACGGCGACTATGTTACTGCGCCGGCTGATTGTCAACAACTGTCCTTAGAACTTGAAGAAAAGTGCCCCTTTTCTATCTATGCGACGGAAGAATTGAAAGCGGAAATTGAAGATATTTGCGGAATAGGGGCAAGGTGTGGAAATGTCAAAGTTAGCAACGCTTGACGAAAATACATCGTAAAGAGTAAAAACTGAAATATCGGCGAGGCTGAATAGTTCGACTTAAATCCCAATAGTCCCACCAAAAATCCCGATTGCATAAGCAATCGGGATTTTTACTTATATCGGATGAATCGGCAGTCCGGTCGCCGGACCTTGTCTGACGGTTTTGCTCCGATCCTTCTGTTCACAGGAAGCCTGTTGAACTCATTTACATAATAATCAATAAATGTTCATGAAAAGATGTTGATTTGCCCAATACCTCGTGATACGATGTATTACACAAAAGGAGGTATCAGATGGATATTCAGTTGAAACGTGGTCTTTTGGATGTTTGCGTATTGGCCGCCATCAAGAGCAAAGATTCCTACGGCTACAAAATTATCAAGGATATGAAGCCCTACCTTGAACTGTCGGAATCGACCTTATACACCATTTTAAAGCGCTTGGAGGCGGCGGATATGTTGACGGTCCGGACCACAGAGCACGACGGCAGGCTTCGGAAGTATTACCACATTACCGATGCAGGATTGAAACGGATTGAGAGTTTCAAGGATGAATGGAAAGAAATTATATCGATATATCGGTTTATAACCAAGGAGGATGAGGACAATGCGTAAACAGGAGTTTCTATCTCAGCTTCAGAAGGGCTTGATCGGACTGCCCCAAGAGGATATTGAGGAACAGTTGGTTTTCTACAGCGAGATGATTGAGGATCGGATCGAAGAAGGGCTGCCGGAGGAAGAGGCGGTGGCCGCCATCGGATCGGTTGAGGAGGTGGTCTCACAGATCGTGGCAGAAACGCCCTTTTCAAAGCTTGTAAAGGAAAGGATCAAACCGAAAAGGGCACTGAGGGCCTGGGAAATCGTACTGCTGGTTTTAGGCTCGCCCCTATGGCTTTCTCTCCTGATCGGGGCGTTTGCCGTCCTTCTCGGGGTGTATGTCTCGGTGTGGTCTGTTATTGTTTCCTTGTGGGCAATCACGGCTTCCTTTGCGGTCGGTTCTCTTGGCGGTATTGTATCGACGGCGGCCTTTGCTTTCGGGGGGAACTGGCTCACGGGTCTTGCGCTGTTTGGTGCCGGTCTTTTCCTTGCCGGAATGGCCGTTTTTCTGTTCTTCGGAAGCAAAGAGGCCACAAAAGCCCTTCTTCATCTCACGAAAAAAGCGGTTCTGGGCGTGAAATCCCGGTTTCTCGGAAAGGAGTATGTAAAATGAGTAAAACAACAAAAGTATGGCTGATCACGGCGGCCTTCCTGGCGGTGCTGGGACTTCTTATTTTTACGGGTGTCATGGCGGTTTACGGATGGGATTTTTCCAAGCTCGGCACGGTGAAATACACCACCAACCTCTGCAAGGTCAGCGGAGATTTTGAAAAAATATCCATTGACACAGAGACGACTGAAATTGAATTCCTGCACTCGGAAGATGGGCAGTGCAGAATTTCCTTCTTTGAAACGGAAAAGGTGAAGCACTCCGCTACGGTGCGGGAGGGCACCCTTGTAATTGACACAGTGGATGAGAGAAAATGGTATGATTATATCGGAATCTTTTGGGAAACGCCCAAAATGACCGTATATCTGCCGCAGGAGAAATACAGCTCTCTTGTCATTGATATAGCGACCGGCGATATAGAAATACCGGCTGATTTTGTGTTTGAAAGCATTCGGATTTCGGGCGGTACCGGGGATGTGAAATGCCTTGCGTCCGTCTCGGATGCTTTGGAAATTGAACTCAGCACCGGGGATATTGAGCTGCGGAATATTAGCGTAGGGGCTCTTGACCTTTCGGTGACAACAGGGGAGATCGATCTTGATTCCGTAAGCTGCAGAGGCGATGTCCGAATCGGTGTGAGCACAGGCGATGCGGAGTTAGACCGGGTAAGCTGTAAAAATTTCACCTCCGACGGCAGTACAGGCGATCTGACCCTAAAGAATGTTGTGGCGTCCGAGGGGCTTACCGTCCGGAGAAGTACGGGCGATGTGCGCTTTGAGCACAGTGATGCCGCAGAAATTTCGGTAAAAACCAGCACCGGAAGCGTTACGGGAACCCTGCTGACGGAAAAGGTTTTCAAAACCGATACCTCCACAGGCCGGGTGCGTGTGCCCCAAACCACTGCGGGAGGCAAATGCGAGATCGTTACCTCCACCGGGAATATTGAAATCGAAATACCATAACGGTATTTCTCTTACAAACAGCGCCGGGGCCTTTGCACCCCGGCGCTGTTGTATCTTTGGGTTTGGTGTTATTTACGCTTGGGAGGTATTTGATAGCTACACACTGCCTAAAATCGAGCTTGTAGTGGTGCTTCGGGACGATACTTGGCAGATTGATGTAACCGAAAAAGCGATAGATGACGAGGCGTTGAGTACGGTTTTTGCCCGTTCCCTCAAGGGGAAGGTCCTTGATTTTTCAAAGAGTCCGTGAAGAATGACTGACATGAACATTTTCATATCCATAAAACTGTCGGACGGCTTTGATGAAATTGCCTTCAAAGGTTTGTGCAGTGTTGAGACGGTCGAGTTTGATCTTGAAGCCGACTATCTGCTTTTTGAATTCTTCCTGCTCCGCTTCGTACTTGTGGGATGATTTGCCATACAATGAACTACGGGAACAGGATTAACATAGCGATTGACCTCTCACTGATATACAAACACAATAGGAGACCATCAAGAGCCATATATACATATATATGACCCTTGGTGATCTCCATTTGTGCGCACTGCTTGTAGGTTTTGAATATGTTGTGAGTAAACTGCAAAATCAGATTTTTCCATATTATTTGCAAATAGCAAAGTGCTACGACAAATAACCATTAAGCTAACAAAAATCATGAATGTCCGGATCATGGCGTTCTTAATCACTTCAAAAAATATTACAAACTTGTGCCCTAACTGTTTACAATCGCCCAAGGAATGGAATAATCAATTTTCCAGCAACAGATATTTCGTAAGCCAAGATCATTTGCGTGTATACTCTTGATAGCACTCAAGGTTAACTTATTGTACCATCATTCGTTCCCGCAATACTTCCTGTTGAATTATGATTGTCTGGTGCGCCTCCTTGTTGAGTTGAATATTCTGCATTCAGGCTATTATTTGATGTTTGGCAAGATATAATTGAAGCCGAATTATACCCCACAATTCCTCCTGCACGAGCATAAGTACGATATCTCGTTGCTGTCCAAGTTTTTCCGCCATACACAATAGCTTCGATGCTATTAGTGTTAGCGTTGCATTTTTCAACCGTTCCGCAATCCACATTCATACCAACAATACCACCCACATTTGCTTCAACCGCACCATCACTAATTCCAATGCTGGATTGACCTAATATTTTTGTATCCCGTAAACAACAATCATATATTGTACTGGTATTTTTCCCAGCGATACCTCCAACAGATATCTTAAGCGTACTCGATGTTCCGACCTTTTTATACAACCAACAAGTTATGTTAGAATACTTGACTACACAACTTCTTATGGAACCCTTGTTATGGCCGGCAATTACCCCTATATATGCATTGTCATATGAATCTGATACTTCATAGGTAACAATAATATTGTTAAAAATGACACTTTCAATATTACCATTGTTTGTAGCAAACAGTCCAACATATTGAGCATTCTGATTATTAATCGCTATGTTCGATACGGTATGACCATCTCCGATTAGTTTCCCACTAAACTGTTCAATGATACTCCACTCAAATCCTTCCATGTCAATGTCTGCGACCAATTCATTGACATCCCTCGGATAGATAAAACCATCGAGATTCACATCAGCATAGGACAGGTCAAACAGCGGATTGGCCGCAAGCCTATCTGCGATAAAAGCCGGCCGCTCTGCTGCATCCAATGCTAAATACTTTGCAACGATGACCACATCCACAAGGTCCAGAGAGCCGTCGCCGTTGATGTCTCCGGGCAAATGCCCGACAACCGTGATTTTGCCCCCTGTTGCCAAAAAATCGATTTCTTTATTATCCTTGTCTGTGAATTTGTCAATTTTCCCGCTTTCGTCAACCCTGTTCGTGATATGAATCTCGTAAACATCGTCGATCGCGGCATTTTCCGGCGTTCGGAATGTAAGCTTCAACAAGACACCGTCTGTTGCATCTGCATCTGTTGTGAACAGAATCACATTCACATGGTCGCTGTAAATGCTGAATGCATCTGCACTCCGCTTATTGAGAACATTTCCGTAATCACAGCGCACCAATTCGAGACGCTCATCAAAATTGACGGAAAAGTATGCACTGGTAATGCCCACGTTCGCCTGCAGCTCCACAAATACGGTCACTTCATTCTCACCGGGCAAAGCGTATCCGTCGCTGACAACAACCCGCGGCAGGTTTTTGATAGCCTCCCTGCTGTTTTGCTCCATTTCTTTTTCATAGCCGCAATAAATACAGGCGCAGATCACCTTTTCCGTGTTTTCAACCGTCTTGAACATATGCTGTGCGGATGTTCCGCACACCGTGCAGATATGCGATAAACTGTTGCTGTGTTCTGCAGTGTAAGTGTGAGCGGTTATGGGAAGGACTTCGCCAAAGGAGACGATTTTTCCACAAAGCGTGCAGAAAACATCCCCCGTATAGCCTTCTGAAACACAGGTCGGTGCGGAAGAGCCGCGATAACCTTCCAGGGCCTTGGCCTCTGCGGAATTAGAGTCGTAGATTACGCCGCTGTGCGGGAGTCTTTCTTTGCTGTAGTCTGTTTTGTAGGAAGCTCCGCAAATGGAACAGGTATATTCCGTGTACCCCAGATGCTCACAATGGTTGGGTACAACAGTCACGCCCCATTGATGCGTACAGGTTATGGTTATTTCAAAGCTTGTTTCCCATGCGCCGTAGGTGACGGATACCTTCTGCTTTTTATGGTTCTCTTCATTTTTGATTCCGAAAACAACATCTTTATCGATGATGAGTGTGTTGGGAGAGAGCTCGGCCTCTGCGGTGACATCTTCAAGCCAGCCGTCCTGATACCTCAGAACAAACGAGGCGCCGCCGAGCGCAATTTCTGTTCCTTCTTCGCCATAGTTGTATACCGTTTTTTCCGGTTCAACTGCAACCTCCAGCGCCGTCGGTTGGCACTGCAGGACAGTGATCTCCAGGGTTTTCGCAACAATTCCCGTATACCTATCGGAAGAAACATTCAAAAGGACTGTAACCTCGGCTTTTGCATCTTCGTACACCCTTTTCCCGTTGTTGATTTTATAGTTGGATATACGGGTGTTAAATCCGTAGCATCCCAGAAGCACGAAATCGGCATCCTGCCCGTCAACTTTAACATTCAATCCGGTTTTGTCAAAAAGGCTACTGCCATATTCGTACACCTGCTCGCCGCAAACCAGCTCGATCTCCGGAGCAACCGGTGTCAAAACGGGACGGTCCGATCGCTTAATACTGTCGTTCTGAGTTTCATTGAAGCTGGCAACATAGGCGTCCGAATGGCGTTCGCAATGGTTTTCATCTTCTCCGCCCAAGAAACCGGTATTATCCGCCTTCAGATCGCATATTAAATTTTGGGTCTCCACTGCAGAGTAAGCATTGTTTACAGCTCCTTCAACAGCTCTTCCTGCGATTCCTCCCACATATACTTTGACATAGGGATGGCGGGAACTCATGTTATCGTTACATACCGATTCTGCGTAACCGTCAACAACCGACTTTTCATCGACAAGGGTGTTTGAAATGGTTCCTCCCACAACATTGCCTGCGATTCCGCCGACGAAAACGGTATTGCTGTTTTTGGAGTCATTGTTTGTCTGATAGTTGCGCTCAGAGCGGACCTTGACGGTTGAACCTTCAAAGCTGCAATAGCTGACGCTTCCGCTTCCATGATCGGAGGATAATTCTCCGATCAAACCTCCCGCTTCGGTCGTCAAACTGTAATTCGGCGTGTCGGTGGTTCTCAAAACCTCCACTTTCGTTCCGTTGACCACATGACAATTGTAGAGCGTTCCTTGGCATATTCCGGCAAAAGCGCCTGCAACGAGTTTGTTTTCGGAGGATGAACCGATGCGGAATGTACCGCTTTCAATCGTTAAATCCAAAACAGAGCCTGTGGAATGGATATATCCGAACAGTCCGCAGCATTCTTCGTCAACGATGTTCAAGCCGGTAATAGTATGCCCGTTTCCAAAAAATGTTCCTTCAAACTGATTTTTTTCGGTTCCAATGGGCTGATACTCCCCGGTCAACACAAGATCCGAAACCAGTTTGTAACTCTTTTTCGTATAGTCTTCCGTTTTATAGATCAGAGAAAACTGAGCCGGGGAACTGATGATGAAAGGGTCTGATACTGTTCCGGTTCCTCCGGAGAATGAGCGGCTGTCTTCAACAGTAAACGGTATGGAGTACAACAGATAACCCTCATAGTATACTTTTCCCACGATCGTATCGCCGGCATGTCCCGTAACGGTGTATATACCATTGCAATCATACGATACGGAATTGCTTGTAAAAGTGTAGGAAAAAGCAGTCCGATCGAGATCAAACATAGCGATCAATTCTTCAAAATAGGTGTTCAGATACAGAGTATCGCCGTAGGACACCTTCCCGAAAGTACCTTCCGTGTTGTTGGTACAGTAACGGATTTCACCATCAGCGCCGACTGAATAGGAATTTTCAATGTTGATTATATAGGTAATATCGGACAATATCTGGGCAAATAATTTTTCTTTGCGGTCATCGACTTCCTTTTCAAATGCAAGCATATCGGAATAAAGAATATAGTCCCTGCTTTCATCGCTTCCATAATAATATTTGCTGTCCCGATCCAAATCGGCGCCGTATTGTTCACGCATTTTCTGGATTTGGTAGCTGTTGCACTGTGCCAAACAATAATCGGCAAAAGAAGCTGTATTATAAATGTCAAGAGCAAAATCCAGTGCCTCGAGCTCCGGATGTTCTTCCATAGAGCTCCGGTTTGAGCTTAGATATTCATAGTAGTAGTACTGAATCGATTCGAGTGAGTCGTGTTTCAGAATGTAGTCGTAGTATGTATCAATAGGAGCTTTCGCGCCGCTGTTGACTGCAACGCCAAGACTGACATAGAGCTTATCATAAGCTTCTTTGATGTCGGCTTCTGTAGAATGCGGGTTGTTGAGGGTTCTGAGAAGCTTGTTATAATAGGCATATTTTGAGTAATCCGGACTCGTTGCATCAGCCGATGCATAAAGGTATTCTTTAAAAAGATTGAAATCAAAATTTCCGTCACGGCTGGAGAAAAATTTTGCCAATTCCTGTTTTGCAAATTGCCCTTCCAACGCTTTGGAGAGTTCTTTTAAAATTTTATCTGTGGAGGCATCCACATGATTTGATAATTTGCTGATCTCCTCCTGAATTTCGTCAACACGGTCTCCCAGTGCATCAAACTGGTCATTCAATTGTGCCAGCATTTGTTGATGCTCCGATTCTGACGATTCTCCAATGGAAAGCAGAGAATCGAATAGGGAAAATGCGCCTTCAGCAACAATGCCGCCTACCGGGCCCAAGCAGTTCGCTCCGATTTTCAGAACCGTTTTGCCGATCTCATACATATTTGCAATATGATCGGCGTTCTCTCCATTTATGATCATCTCTCCGATACTCGAAGATATGCTCTTGGATAATTCGGTCCAGTATTTGGCGTCTTTCAGAGTCTTCATTGTCGCTTTTCGGAAGTAGTTTTCCTTAGCTTCCTGCTTTTTAAAATCCTCTTTCAAAGCGGCATAGCTCAATCGATCTGCCAGCGTCTTTCCGCTGATGTCTGTATCGGTATAATCATCGGCATACGCAGGAACGCTTAATGAACTTGAAAATGCGCATGCAAGAAGACTTGCACACAAAATGATAGCCAGCAATCCAACAAGTATCTTTGCAGAAAAATTTTTCTTCATTTTTCCATTCCTCCAAATCATTCGGTTACGGTGATCTTTCCGTTTAGGATTACCGGTTGCTTTTTGACTAGACCGTCATCAACAAAATAGGAATTCTCCGCAAGTGTTATGGTGTACTCCCCGGCAGGAATCAGGGTACTGATATTAAAAGTGATCGTCAAAACTTCGCTTGGATTGGTTTTTATTCCGCTTCCGCTGGACCAGACAAATGAATACAGACCTGACGGAGCATCGACCGTATCCTCATAGTTACTCTCTTCAAATCTGCTGTTGTGCTGAATATTGTTTACAGTCAAACTTACATAGTCACCTAAATTGCTGTAATTCACATTGAAACACAGCCCGTAGATCAGCTTATCGGCATCATAGTTGATTGCATACAGATTGATTTTCGCAGTGTTCGTGCCTTGAACGATTTCCGCATTACTGAGCGCAAAGACTGTTTCCTCAACTCTCTGGCCAAAAAGAGCAATCACTACTGTATTTTGGGTAATGGAACCGAAATCACTTGTCCATTCTGTGAACCGGTATGCAGCATTTCTTACATAGCCCGGAACGGTCTTATTCAAAGTGAAGAATATTTCTTCACTCATATCCGGCGCCTCTGCGCTGTGTTTGTATGCGACCGACTGAGGTTCGCCGATGATCCTTCCGTCGGGCATGCAGAATGTTACTTCATAATATTTGATTTTGTATTTCGCTGTAATGGTTGTGTCTGCCACAATACCTATGTTCGTCTTGTCCCACCCGTCAGCATCATAGCCTTCCCGATCAGGATGGGTCGGATAGGATACATCCGAACCGGCATCCACGAATGATTCGGATATCAATGTGCCGTCATGATCCAAAAATTGAACCGTGTACTGACGGATATATACGGCTTTGATCGTCAGATTGTCTTCAACCGTGATCGAAAAATCGCTCGGGAGCAATTCTCCGTTGATAGACCAACCGACAAATCTGTAATTCGTTCTGTGCGGTGCTTCCGGCGGAGCAGAAACGCTTCCTCCGATACGAACCTCTTCTATATCAAAGACGCTCTCATCGTAGTCAATAAACTCTATAAGTGCGATTCCTTCGTAATAAACCGTTGCGTTCGCAAGCTCTTCGTTGCTTTCCCCGATGCGGATTGCAGTCCATTGCGTTTTTGTGCCGTCAAAGTGAACTTCAATCAAGGCGGAACAACGGTCGAAGGCGTAATCGCCGACGGAAGTGATACTTGAGGTCATTGTGACGGTTTTTAATGCACTGCAACGGTAGAACGCATCATCTTCAATGACCGTGACTGACGATGAAATGATAATGCTGGTTATCTCAGTGCGTTCAAATGCACCTTGCCCGATTGCTTTTACAGGCTTTCCGTCGTATGTATTTGGTAGAATGATGTCCTGATCCGTGCAGGTTCCTATACCCGTTACAACATAGTACCCGTTTTCCAATGTGTATTCCAGTCCGTAGCTCTGCGGCTCCTCCGGCACCAGCCCCGCCAAGATGTTCAGCAATGCGGTTACATCCGTGATATCTGTTTTGCCGTCACCGTTATAATCCACAGCCTCCGAACTGTTTCCAACGCCTGAGAGAACATCCAATACTGCAGTAACTTTTGAAATGTTGATCTCTTCGCCGCTATTCAAATCATACAGTTCGGGCGTGGTTGATGCTGAACTTGCCGTTATGGACAACAATAGCATTGCAAGCAGAAAAAACAGTGTAAAGAAGAGCGCGGCAGGATGTTTCATTGTTTTATTCCTTTCATATTTATTTTTTGTTTCAACTTGGCTGTTTTACGGATTCCGCAAAAACGAGCAATTGTTCTGGAGACATTCTGATGCATCATGGTCTATCATGGAAAACAAAAAAAGTGCGCAGCCGAAGCTGCGCACACAAAAACGCCAACTCCGATTGCTGCGACACAAGTTTTCAACCGATTTCAAGAACGGAGAAACAGGAGTGCGTTTTTGCCAAAAAAAACAAAAATCCACTCTTGAAATCGTTTTGGTATTCACTTGTGTCGCAATGCCATTGTAGCATACATTTTTGGCGTTGTCAACCTTTTTTGAAAGAAAAGCCGCCTCTGGGGCGGCGAAGGAGAGGTGTTTTGGGGGACCTCCGATCATTTTGTGCATATCCGCAAAACAAATACCGAACACACTTGGAATAGTCTGAGGGACCAAAAGGAAAAGAGTGAACCCTTTAGAACGAAGACCGGATCCGGCCGTATGAGGCATTCGTTTTTTCAAGTGCAGCTATGTATCGGATTCATCGGTCAATCGTAGAAAAAGTATGCGAGAGGAAGCTGTCAGCGAAATCCCTCCTTCGGGTGAAGGGGAACTGCCGCTTCGCAATTTGAAATTTTTTCTGGGCAAAGGGCGCTCACTGCGGCGGACAGAACGCCTTTCACTGTCGGTATCTTTTTCGGTATTCGTTGGGCGAAGTCTGATAGTTTTTCCGGAACAGCTTGTTGAAATAAATCGGATCGTTGATGCCCACCGAGGAGGCGATCGCCGCTATGGTATCGTCTGTTTTTTTGAGCTTTTCCTCGGCTAAGGAAATTCTGAATTTATTGATATAGGAAATTGGCGGTATGCCGAAATGCTTTTTGAAGACGGCGTAAAAATTGGATTCGGACATATTCAGATATTTCGCCAGATCCTCCACCCGAATTTCCTTTCCATAGTTCTTCCGGATAAACTCAAAAGCCAGCAGCATGGTTTCGTCCGGCTTTTTCAGCTTTGGCTTTCCCATCTCCGTCAGCACCTTCAGAATTTTATAGCAACAGATATACCGATCCAAAACATTCTCCGAAGAAAACAGCAGGTCAAAAATTGAGTTCAGCTCGGTTCGGTAGGGTTCCGGAGGAACCGCCGGGAAATCATAACAAAAATCCAGATTGACCGTTTGGTTGAACACGGCGTCGATAAACAGCCACCGTGCGCACATGACGCCGGAGGTCGGGTCGATGTGATGTGTGATATTCTGCCGTATGCCGGAAGGAGCGATGAAAAAGCCGCCTTCTCCGGTATTCTGAACGCTTTGGTCTCCGAGGGCAATGTCGTAGCTGCCCCTTTGCGCCTGCACGATCGACAACCAGGGAAGCACTTTTTTGTGATTCATGTTTTCACAGCTTCCGCTGTGCAGGGAGCCCAGGGAAAAGAATGGTATATCCGCCTTCTGAATGTTCATAAAGCACGCTCCTTTTTTTAAGTCAATAGTATTATACAGCATTTTCATAGGATTATCAATGGTATTTCAGAAGATATTCCTGTATATTTTATTTACAATACAAGGATTGGGGGAGAGGAAAAATGAAGTTTTACACGGCAAACGGGCTGGAACGACCGATCAGACTCAGCGAATCCACCAGGAATTTTGCCTATGAGTCCTTAAATCACAAGTACGGCTTAGACACAAGAAAAACAGATTCCGTCATTCTGGACGATGTGGAAAACATTGAAAATATGACCGACCTTGAACGGTATGATGCCGCAATCGAAAAGATCGCTTCGGATGCGCCGCTCCGGATTTGTGAGGGCGAGCGTATAAGCGGCGCTGCCACGCTGGGCGGAGGGATCCGGCATGCGGTTCCGGCCAGATATAAGGACAAGTATCTCTGTAGCAGTGTAAGTCATCTGACGGTGGATTTTGAAACGGTGTTGAAACACGGTATGGTTTCTATAAGAAAGCAGGCAGAAGAATCTTTGGAAAAGTACCGCGGCACGGAACGGGAGAATTTCATCAAGAGCTGCATTCACTGCATTGACAGCTTTGAGATCTGGCACAAACGGTATCTGGATGCCTTGAAGGATCGGCCGGAATATGCGGAGAACTACCGGAATCTGCAGAGAGTCCCCATGCTTCCTGCCACCAGCTTTTATGAGGCGGTTCAATGCCTTTGGTTCGTGTTTGCTTTTTTAAGACTTTGCGGCAACTGGCCGGGAATCGGAAGAATTGATGTTCTTCTGGGAGAGTATCTGGAAGCGGACCTGAAATCGGGAAAGATCACAACAGACGAAGCCCGTGAGATCCTGGCGCATTTCTTCATCAAGGGCTGCGAATGGGTCTGCGGCGGGAATTACGGCAGCGGAGATGCACAGCACTATCAGAATATTCTGCTTGGAGGCGTTGATTCCGAGGGAAGAGAAGTGACCAACACCGTCACCTATCTGGTGCTGGATGTTTTGGAGGAGCTGGGCATCAGCGATTTTCCGACTTCCGTTCGTCTGAATAAAAACACCGATGAAAAACTGCTTCGGCGGGTTGCGGAGGTCATGCGGTACGGAGGCGGGATACTGGCGGTATACGATGAAGACAGCATTCTGAAGTCGCTGACCGACTACGGGTATCCACTGGAGGAGGCACGGACCTTTGCCAACGACGGCTGTTGGGAGGTTCAGATACCCGGCACTACCTGTTTTGCCTATCTTTTCTTTGACTCCTTAAGAATTTTACAAAAGAAAACGCTGAAAAGCTACGACGGAACGGTGGACTTCCCGGATTTTGAAAGCCTTTACAGACAGTTTGCGGCTGATCTGGATGAAGAAATCGGAAACATCTGCCTGCCTTACGAGAATTCCTTTATCAAAACCGATACCTTTGACGGGGAGTGGCACTGGAAGCCCTACAAGCCGTGCACGGTCGTTTCTCTGTTTGAAAGAGGCTGTGTGGAAAAAGGACTGTCCTATTATGAGGGCGGCCCCAAATACAATGTACGCTCTCCTCACATCGGCGGATTGGCGGATACCGTAAACAGTCTTTACGCCATCAAGAAGGCGGTTTACGATGACAAGCTCATGACCCTGTCCCGCTTCCTTGAAATTCTGAAGAACAATTGGGAGGGGGAAGAAACCTTCCGTCAGTATATGCTGAACCGGTACTCCTACTATGGCAGCGATAACGACGAAGCGGATCTGCTGGCGGCAAGACTTCTGGATGATTTTGCCGACAGTTGCGCCAAGCATGACGGAAAATGCGGGTTCTGCTTCCCGGCGGGTGTCAGCACCTTCGGCAGACAGTTAGAATGGGCGCCTCAACGGCTGGCGGCTCCCCACGGAAGAAAAGCGGGGGAGGTTCTGGCAGGCAACTGTTCGCCGACACCCGGAACCGACCTGAAGGGGGCGACCGGAGCAATACGCTCTTACTGCAAGTGCAATCTGAAGCGTATGGTCACCGGAGCGGCGCTGGACATCAAGCTGATTCCGTCGAATGTATCGGGGGAAGAGGGGCTTCAGGCGCTGATTTCCCTGATGCGGGGATTCGTGGAGCTGGGCGGATGCTTTATGCAGCCCGATGTTGTGGATGCTTCGATTCTCAAGGAAGCCCAGGAGAATCCGGAGGATTACCAAACGCTTTCGGTCCGGGTTTCCGGCTGGAACGCTCGCTTTGTGACTCTGAACAAGGAGTGGCAGGATATGATCATTGCCCAGAATGAAGGAAAATAAATGAAAGTCACGGAAATACAACGCTTTTGTATGCATGACGGCCCGGGAATACGCACCGTGGTATTTTTGAAGGGATGTCCTCTTCGTTGCCGATGGTGTCATAACCCGGAGACCCAATCCACCGACCGGGAGATCCTGTTTTATCCAAGAAAGTGCATCGCTTGCGGAGCCTGTGGGACGGTTTGTCCCACAGGCGCACACCGTATAGAGGATCATGCACACATTTTTGACCGGAAGCTTTGCACCGGATGCGGGCGCTGTGTGCAGGTCTGCTGTTCCAAAGCGTTGGAGCCCTCCTATACCGAAATGACAGCCGAGGAAATCCTTGCGGAAATTGAGAGAGACCGTGCCTTCTACGGGGAAAAGGGCGGAGTGACCCTGTCCGGCGGAGAACCTCTTCTGCAGCCGGAGGGAGCTCTTGCATTGCTTCGGGTGTGCAAAGATCACGGTATCCATACGGCCATTGAAACCTGCGGATGCTTCAATCCCTCCGTTCTTCCCGAGCTTGTTTCGCTGGTTGACTGCTTCCTCTGGGATTTCAAGGACGGAAACGAGGAAAGACACCGCCAATACACCGGAGTTTCCAATTCCGGAATTCAAAGCAATCTGTTGCTTGCCGATTCGCTGGGTGCCGAAACGGTGATGCGCTGCATTATGGTCCGGAATGTCAATATGAAAGAAGACCATTACCGGGCGATCGCCGGGCTTTGGCACCGTCTGAAGCATTGCAGATATGTGGAGCTGATCCCCTACCATGCTTTCGGCGGGTCCAAAATGACAGCACTCGGTCAAAAAGACAACGGGAATCCGGCGTGGATTCCCGAAGAAGCGGATTTGAGGGATGCCGTTCAGTTTTTAGAAAAACTGGGCGTGGTTACGAAAAGACAGAACGGCTGACCGAAGCTCCGGCTTACAGGATCAAGGGCATTGGTCCTGACGGACGAAACCGTCTTTTGGCGGCGATTTTACCTGAATTTCGACAAAAGGAAGAGCTTAACCAACCAAGTTGGCACCAAAAATGCCGGTCGGAGTCCCGACCGGCATTTTTTGAGGGGCTGTAAAAACTCGCTTTTTACAGCCCCTTTTTTTTAATTTCAGGCGTTCTCATCCGTAGGAGTCGGAGTCTCCGTCGCAGAAGAGGTGACGCTTTCGGTCGGCGTCGGGGTCTCCTCGGTGGGAGTCGCACTTGCCGGAGTTGTCTCCTCTGTGGGGGTCTTCGTGGTCGAAGTGGTCTCTTCGCCGGCGGGGGGGGTCGTAGCCGCGGTCGTGGTGTTATTGTCGATCTCCGGAGTGGGGAGACTTCTGTTCACCGTGGTGAGCAGAATCACCACCAAAACAAAGCAGATCGCCACGATGGTCGTGACCTTGGACAGAGTGCCCGACAACTTCTTGCTCTTGGTTTTGCCGCCGAAGGAGGTGTTATCCGCACCGGTAAGGGCACTGCTTAAACCTTCGTTCTTACTGTCCTGCATCAAAATTGCTATAATGAGAAAAACTGCCGAAATCAGCAGGATCACCCCGATAACGATTTGTGCACTGTTGCTCATAAATAAATTCCTTTCCTTTCGGCATGGTCAAAGCTCCAAGCCGGCATTCGGATGATTTTGCAGAGAAAATCAGTGGCCGTATGCAGACATTATAGCACATACCATTTCCGAATGCAAGATGTTTTTTCAATTTTTTTCATTTTTTGCTTTTTTGTTGTCGGAACCCAGAATTCCGGCCAAATACTGGCCGGTAAAAGAGGAAGAAACCCGAGAAACCTCTTCCGGGGTGCCGCAGGCCACCAGCGTTCCTCCCCGTTCGCCGCCTTCAGGTCCCAGATCGATCAGGTAGTCGGCGGATTTGATTACATCCAGATTGTGCTCGATGACCAGAACGGTGTTTCCGTTTTCAACAAGCCGTTCCAGAATATACAGAAGGTTCTGCACATCGGCGGTGTGCAGTCCGGTGGTGGGTTCGTCCAGAATGTAGATGGTTTTGCCGGTGCTGCGCTTGGAAAGCTCGGTGGCCAGCTTGACTCTCTGGGCTTCGCCTCCGGACAGGGTGGTGGCCGCCTGCCCGATACCGATATACCCCAGCCCCACATCCTCCATGGTTTTCAGAATCCGGTGGATTTTCGGAATGTTTTCAAAAAACACCACACCCTCGGAAACGGTCATATCCAGCACATCCGCTATGCTTTTGTCTTTGTAATGCACCTCTAAGGTTTCCTTGTTGTAGCGTTTTCCCTTACAGACATCGCACTGAACATATACATCGGGCAGAAAGTGCATTTCGATGGTTTTTACCCCGTCTCCTTCGCAGGCTTCGCACCGCCCGCCCTTCACATTGAAGGAGAACCTGCCGGGGCCGTATGCCCGGCGTTTGGCGTCGGGAGTCTGGGCAAAAAGCTCTCTGATGGCGGTGAACAATCCGGTATAGGTTGCAGGGTTGGAGCGGGGGGTCCTCCCGATAGGGGACTGATCGATGCAGATCACCTTGTCCAACTGCTCTGTTCCTTCAATGGAACCGAAGCTTCCGGGATAGGTCAGGGCACCGTTCAATTCCCTTGCCAGATAGGGATAAAGGATGCCGTTGACCAAGGAGGATTTGCCCGAACCGGATACGCCGGTGACGCAGGTAAAGCACCCCAAAGGAATGGAAACATCCAGATTTTTCAGATTGTTTTGTTTGGCTCCGTGAATTCTCAGGCAATGCCCGTTGCCGGTGCGCCTTTTTTCAGGCACGGCGATCTTTTTTCTGCCCGAAAGATAGTCCGCCGTGACCGAGTGGGTATTCTTCAACAGCTCCTTGGGGGTACAGGCGGCCACGATTTCTCCCCCGTTCACCCCGGCACCGGGGCCGATGTCCACAATGAAATCGCTGTTCAGCATGGTTTCTTCATCGTGCTCCACCACGATGACCGAATTCCCGCTGTCCCTCAGATTTTTGAGAGCAGAGATCAGTCTGCCGTTGTCCCGCTGATGAAGGCCGATGGAAGGCTCGTCCAGCACATACAG
>ULVD01028052.1_pt1 | contig 19861 bp, 31 predicted proteins | sample 1959101 | NCBI WGS metagenome assembly ULVD01 (sample SAMEA4835777, study PRJEB28245) | human gut metagenome | biome: gut microbiome; material: fecal sample | place: Denmark | collected 2008
TTTTATTTAATTAATTAGAATTGTTTTTAGATTTTTCTATTTCTTCCATTAAAATCTCCTTTATGTTTGGATTTCTACTTTTAGTTATTTTTCTATATACATTTTGATATTTTATATTATAACGAGTACACCATTGTGAAAGAGTAAGATTTTCTCCGTCAATTTCAACAAAAATATTATTTGTTCTATTGTTTGCTTGAACCAACATAGTCGTCCACCTGCAATTTTCCGGACAATAATCTCCATATGGATCTATTCTATCTATAGTTAAATTGTTTTCATACCCATGAGACAGCGACCAATCATAAAAAGCCGACGAACTTTTTAACCACTCATCACAAACTTTTATTCCAAGTTCTTTATATTTTTTATATTTTGGAATATCTCGATAACATCGTTCTTTCATTTTATGTAAAATATCTTTTAATCTTTGTGGAACATCTTCTCTTATTTTTCTATCAGACCCATACTTTTCAATATTTTCTTTTGCTAAACATTCTGGACATTTTTTGCCAAGATTTAAAACAGCATTTGGAGAGGATATAAAAACACACCCACAAATCAGACACTCAAATTTCGTATCGGTATTAGAATACATATATTCTTCCAACGCTTTTAAATCTGGTCTAATTTCTTTCATTTTTTTCAAAAACTCTTCATTTGTCATAAAATTTTCTCCTTCTAATTAAGATTAAATTATTTTCCCATCTTTCCGACGTCATTGAAAGACAGGACTGGGATAGCACCTGATAACGCTCAGATGCTTCAGGAAGCGTAGAAATAGAAGAAACACGGTTTTCTTTACTTGTGGATAACCGTAAACCAAAGGGGCTTTCACCTCATCTCACCGATGAAGTTCAATGAAAGCAAGGACGAGACACAGAAGCACGACGATTCCAAAGACGCTCATTACATCACCTCCATTCTACTTCGAAAAGTAGAGAATCAGAAAGAAATCAGCGGCTAATAAAACCCAAAACGCAATCGCTTCAAGTTTTCCGCACATCTCTTTCAAGTCTTTCCAACATCGTCGAACCAAAAGCCCCAAAACCAATAAAAGTATCACATGATTATCCTCCTTTCATTTATTAACAAATGATGAACATTATTCATCATCAGTTTCATCATCAGAATCTTCTTCGTCGTCTTCGCTCCAACTGTCAATCTCTTCCTGAATCTCGTCATTCTCAAAAGCACACTCACGATCAACAACTTCTCTTGCAATGTCTCCTGGATAAATCCAGTCAGTCGGATAGTCCGTCGATTCAAAGTTGCCATAGCCGTCGTAATGGAAATATTCGTGATTCGGATTGAAATCTCCGTAGAAGATGCTGCGAGCAATATCACTCGGAGTCATTCCTTCACAGATTTCGTCAAATCTTTCCATCTCGATGATTTCGTCGTCGTAGTCGTTGGTTTCGTAGCAATATTCGTTGTGGAGTGCCACTGCGTCGGACTCGTCCATATCCTCGATAATGTTCTTGATTGCCTCAACCTTCTCATCATAAGTCTTCATAGTTCTGTTCTCCTTTTCATTTTTAATATTTTTGTTTTCGTTGGTGATTTCAGTCAGAGTACCGTTGGCGATTGCGTTGTTGACATAATTGGTAAAGATTGTTCCGAGCTCATCTGCGTCGTGGTCTTCTCCGAAAAGCGCTTTTACTTCTTCCAAGACCTGCTCCTCCGTGATGTCCCGTCCTGCCAAATTGCGAAAAGTTCTCATTTCTGTTTCCTCCATTTATTTAATATTGTTTTTGTGAATTGCATAGGTCCAATGAGCGATATTAACATCTTTGTCGATATATTTTCCATCAAGATAGAAAACCCGATAGATTGCGTAATCTTTACGGTCATCATAAAGTTCGACAGAAACGCACAGCCCGCGATATTTATCCCTTTTTCCAATCTTCGGCAAGTCTGCGAGCGAGTCAATAATTCTCGCGTTTCCAACCCATTCACGAATTTCATTCAATGTCTCCGAACAATTCAGAAGATACTGATTGAACGAGTAGTCATATTCTTCCGGAGTTTCCTTTTTCAATTTTTCAAACTCCTTTCTCAATTCTTCCTCCGTGATGATTTCTCCGGTGCTTATGTCTCTAAATTTTCTCATAGTTTTTCCTTTCTCCCCGTATAACGCCGATAGGTCAGCGTAATTTTAATTACTGAATGGTTTCGCGCATTTCTTCGATCTGTTCTTCAGTGAAACACCGACGAAGTTTTTCGTTCTGTGCAAGACAGAGCTTCCAAATCTTCCGAGCTTTCGTGCGTTCGGATCCGGGTTCGTTGTCGTATCCGTATTCCGAGCAGAACTCATCAAAGTCATCGCTCACATAGCTGTCTCCTCCAAGACAGGTCAAAATGTCGTAAGCTGTCGGTTCCGCCTCCGCAATCTTTTCGGGGTCTTTCGACAAAAGCTTTTCCTTATTTGCGATAGAATCCCAGAAAATCCCACACATATGACCGAGAGGGGTTTTAATGTCGTAGCGATAACGAGGACGAAGGGTGTAAGTATCCCAGTTCTGGTTGGCAGCAAGTCCGGTGTAGGTAAATTTTACGGTGACGTTGTGCTTCTTGCAGAAGTTGTCTGCGATTTCGGTGTATTCGTTGTGTCTCATATTTGGTTTTCTCCTTTTTATTTGTTTTTTAAAGAATTTCGTTGAGTGTGCAGAAGCCGGTTTCTTCGCACCAATCGCATTTTGATTGGCGCTCGTCATCGGGGTCGACGTCCCATTCGCGATGCATCTGTCTTCCTTCGTGCGATTCAATTGCGCAGAGGCAGTGGTCGCAAACCCAGAGATGGTCTGGAGTTCTTTTCGGTTCTTCGTAAAACATAATAATGTTTCCTTTCTTTTGCGGTGGTATTATGCCGCCACCGCTCGGCAAATTGATTTTGTTAATGTTTCACGTGAAACAATTTAGGCTTTGATTTCTTTCAGGTAGTCTTTCCAGAAAGCATCGGTCGTTCCATAGACATTGTGAATCGAGTCATATCGATTACTTCTCTTTTCATCAATGTAGAACTTCCAGATATTCTCAAATGGAATTTCGACATCTTTTTCGCAGGCAATTTCAAGCACCGATCCACCGCCTTGACAAGGGTCGAAAAGACCACACTCAACTCTTTTGTCAAGGACAATTGAGCCGTTCGGATTTTCTTCCATTCTCTCTTTCAGCGCAATTGCCTGTCCGAGAGTCATTTTGACGCAGAAGGTCAGCGCTTCACAGTCATAACCGTTGGCAACTTCCTGCAACACGGTTCCGAGAAACGTTTTCGGCTTTTCAACATCGCCATCTTTCAGGATTTCAACAACCTGATTGAGCGTATATCCCTGTTGCTTTGCCAGCCAGACAAGACCAGCCTTTTCCGCGTTTTCATCAACTTTTCCGTCTTCGTCAACGATGTGTTCATTGAGCCAAAAGTCATAGTTGTCATCACCGTTGGAAACGATAATGTTGAAGCAAAATTCCTGATCTTCTGCCCAATCGACAGGGTAATCGACATAGATGGTGTCCATAATCTCATCTCGAATGTCTCCGTCGTCAAGATTGCCATCTTCAATGATATTAGCATCCTCAAGGAGTTTCGAATCGACTTTCTTTTTGAAGTCATCAACGAGGTCGTCGATAATGTCCCATTCAGATTCCTGATACCAATCCCAGAGCTTTTCAATCAAAGTGTCGCGAGGAGAGTTGCTCTCGAGGATTTCCTGCGCGATAGAATCTTCAATTTCGTCACGATAATCGACGTCAATCTCAAAGTGATAATTTCCGTCTGCTTTTTTGCACCAAGCGTGATTTTCTGCCAAGTAGTCCTTCACGAGTTCATTCAAAGTTTTCATAGTTTTAATCCTTTCTCCGGTTTTTAGGGATGACCGGAAACCCAAATTTTAATTTTAGTGGTTTGGTGTGATTATTCGTGAATTAATCCATTTTCATCGATATCCATTTCCTTCAGAACATCAAATTCGTTCAGGAAGTTCGTTGCAAGCCACTCATAATTTTCGTTAGGATAAATCGACTGCTCGGTGTCATAGACGCTCCCGTCTTCGTAATAAGGGGAGTTAATGTAATCAAGGTCGGTTCGAAGGTCATCGCTTCCCCAAGCCTTGATTGCGGCACAAATTGCCCATGTCGGTTCCGTTTTGGAGTGAATCACGGTTTCGTCTTCGGGGTCGAATCCATCGCTCCAACCAACGCAGACAGCGAGTGTCCCGTTGAGTTTTAACGTAACGCAACCGCAATCTTCTTCTTTCAACCATTCGACGGCGGATTTGATTTCTTTTGCGAGAGTGTCAGGGGTGTAGGTTTTGATAGCAGACATAATATTTTCCTTTCTGCGGTTTTAAAGAGGTTTTCCGCAAACTCTAATTTTTAATTTGTTTTAATGATTAACCAAACAGGACTTCGCCAAAGAGCGAGAATTGAATGATAATGTCAGCAACTTCTGAATCAATCTGACAGCAATTTAACTGCCATTCTCCGAACCCGTCTCCTTCTGGAACATACCAGTTGTAGTGGGAATAGTAGCCTTCCTCGATTGCCTTCCGAAGTCCGATGAAAAGCTTTTCGAGAGAAAGAAAATACTTTTTGCCATTTTCAATGTCGGTTATCTCCAATGATTTTCCATCAAAAAGAATTTGTGCGAAAACTTCTTCGTAACAAACATCTTTCAGATCTGCTCCCTGTTCAACGAAATGCTTCTTCGCCTCGGAGTAATCTTCGTCGTTGGCGGAAGTTGCTCCCCAATATCCGACTCCGCCATTTACGGCGGAGCAGATAATGTCCAGTACATCTTCTTTTGTGATTTTAACCTGAATTGTCGGTTTCAGAATCGCACAAGTCTTATTCCATTTCAGTTCCATTTCAGTGTACCGCCCTTTCAATAATTTCGATTTCGTAACGGTCTTCAGACCAGAAACCTTCCTGATAAACGGAGAAGTAATTTTCATAATCGTCAACAACCTTGTCGTCCAATTCCATCAAGTGATCATTTGCCTTTTCGTCGGCAACACATTCATCGAAATAGGCTTTTGCTTTTTCGTAAGTCGAGAAAACCTTCATTTTGGTGTCGGTCGAGCTGTCGATCGTTGCATCGATTTTAACGATATAGACGAAAGTCGGTTTGTTTTCTTCTTTTGCATAATCGATTGTGCCTTTGTCCATCTCGATTGCCTTTTCGTCCTCCACGAACAATTCTGCAACAATTCTTCTTTCCATAGTATAATCCTTTCTTCGGTTTTAGAGGTTATCCGAAAACTCATAATTTTTAATTTTTTATTTAGTGATTTAATCGATGTTGTCGAATACGGCGGTCGCGATCGCTACTTTGGAATCCGCCGTCACGCAGACTCCTCTGCATCGGTCATAATTGTCGTCAAGGAAGAAAATATACTCTTCTTATCCATGCCATATTTGTCATTTTTTGCTTTATATTCGGGATCAACGATGCGACGAATTGTGTGAAGTGAAACCTCAAATCTTTTGGCGAGCTTCCTCAAGCTTAAACCTTCGTCACGGAGGCGGATTATCTCCGTCTTCTGTTCGTCGGTTAATTTTCGACGTCTGTCTTGAAGTCCGACGAGTTTAAGATGATTGACTTCGTGTGCGTATGGCATTTCAGTTCTCCTTTCTCAGTCTTTCGATGATTTTGTTTTCTAACTCATAGTAGGTGTCTCCGAAGATTCTCGCTTCATCTTCTTCACTCTCCCTCCATTTGTCGGGGAGAGTGATGTCGAGGCGGTCGAGCAACTCCTCGAAAATATCGATGATGTCATCTGCGGTGTTGGTCAGGCTTGCCTCGTTGAGTTTTGCGGTTGCATTGGTGTTTTTCATTGTGTTTTCATCCTCTTTTCTGTTCAAGTATTCGTAATAGTATTTGATGTCTTCATTTGCGAAATCGTAAATGATTTCTCCATTGTCGTCGCAGATTTCGTATCCGGTTTCGTAGCAATCTTCATCTTCCGGTGAAACCCATTCTTTGATTCTGGTGCGTGGTGTGATTGTGAACATAGTTTTAATCCTTTCTGCCATTCGGCTTTAAAATTTTTAGAGAATGATTTGGTCGATTTTTGCGTCAACTTCGATCCAGCCAAGGTTTTCTTGCTGTTCGAATTCTTCAAGTGTCTCCGGCATATAACAGTCCAAAGTTTCTTTGGCTCTCTGATATGCCTTTTGTTTTGCGCGTTCTTCGTTAGTTTCCTGAACGAAGTATGTCATCTGATAATCGGAATATCACATTTTCCTTAAATTGTCAAGAGAAATCGATGAATTTCTCAAACTTTTTGTCTTCAATCAACCAACTCGACGCTCTTTATTTCGGTGTGCCAACGGCCGCTTCCTTCCGTTGTTCCTTCCGGCCATTGAATATAACACTGACCAGATTCGTATCCAACCCAAAGCACCGTCCCAACGGTCCCTTTCGGCGGGTAGAATCCCGTCTCTTTATCTTCTTTTGAGTCTTCGAAGATATACCGAACTCTATCTCCGACCTTGATGTCACGAACCTTTGCCTCTTCTTCGAGACAAGTCTTACAGTTTTCGGTGCAATTGGTCACCTTTCCTGCAATTTCACAAAACTTTGCCATTTTCTTTTCCTCCTTTTAACCGTTAATACGGTCGTAATAACGTTCGACAAACGCTGCCGGAGAAAGTTCTCCGACAATCAACATTCTTGCAAGGCTGTCAATCTGGACTTCTGTTTCGCAGGACATCAGAATCCTGCGTGTCCAGTGTCGGAAGTCGTGAAGCTTGTTGATTTGCTCTCGTTCATTCGCAATGCTGTCGGGGGAGAAAAGCTCCATCTCGGAGAGTACGCGAATCTTGTCATCAACATACTGTCTTTTGGAGATTTCGTCTCCCCAAAAATTGGTAAAACTAATTTTCTTCTTTGCCATTTCAGTTCACCTCCTCACTTTTGGCAATAGTTTTGATGAGACGGATGCAGGCGTTCCGAGTCGCTCCACCCGCTCCGGAGAACGAAGAGATGTTTTTGATCATCTCTTCGTACTCGCCACTATAATAGTGGTCGAGGAGTTTCTCCCAATTGGAGACTCCTCCGATTGTCGTTTTGTGGCGGGCGTAGAAGAGCTTCCGGAGAAGTTCATCCCGAGCACTCTCGGCATGGTTGTCGTATTCTCGGATGGTGACGGTGGAGTTTGTAATGGAAATTTTTGCGTTCATAATAACGCTCCTTTCTGCGCTTTACCCTGCGCGATGGGTGATTTCACCTCTGGTGTTTGAGGCGAGAGTGATAAACACTCTATGGAGCATTAGAACCGAAGCTCTAACGCTCGAAGAATATTTATCGACCGTAAGGGTCTCGTCCTTGACCGGAGAAGTCAAGGATATTCTGATCGACGAAGTTGTCAGATTTTCCGGTGAGGACGAAACGAATGTAGTTGAGAAGACGAGTGAAGATGCGTTTCATTGTCGTTACCTCCCTTCAAGGTTTTTGATTTTTAGTGTTTTTAACGTGGTTGTCGCTTCCACGCGAAAGAGAAGAAATTACTTTTTTCTCTTATCGGCTTCCTCCTGCTTAATTGCAAGAGCATCGCGAATCGCGACGTCCTGCTCTCTCGCAAGAGAAAGTTCCAACGAAACATCGATTGTCTCGTTGATTCTTTCCAATTCCCGAATCTTCAGGAAGTTCGCTTTCGAGAGCTTCCGAAGTTCAGAAAGACTATAGATAGTATAGTCAGCCATCCTATTCACCTCCTTTCAAGATGATGGCATTGAAAAAAGGATACAAACGGAATATACATTCCCGTATCCTCTTTTCATTTTAAAATACTATATATGGCATCTTGTCTCACATAAAAAGTCCAAAACCTCTCAATATCTCCACTTTATTTATTCTTTCTTCTTTTTCCCTCTCAACCTCCTCATCGTTTCCGCCGGAATTACAATCCATTCGTCTCGACAATATTTTATCATATTTGACTTACTCATCTTCCCAATCTCAATATCAAACATTTCCTCTCCGTTTTTTTCTTTATATTTTAAACCCAACTTCCAACCCTCCCCAACTCACCCACCCCCTCACTCCAATCTCCCCACCTCATCTTCGCCAAATTTCCTATCCTATCCTATCCTACCATCTCCTTTCCTATCCTCTCTAATTATATCACCCCCTATTTCCCCAATACTCGCATCTAAACAATCTACAAATTTCTTTTATTTCTCTCTCATCCTCGCACAACCCCTCATACCCCCATCCTTACCCATCCAACCCAAACATTTTCCACACGCCTTATCAAATAAAGGAAAATCGTCACAAAATCAACATTTCCACCGCTGTCCTCGTCTCTAAAACCAAATCTGTGCCAAAACTATCTAAAAACTAATACTTTTCGAGCAAATTCCCAACAATCTCTCTCATAACCCCTTGTAACCCCCATAACCCCTCCATTCTGTTTTAATCAAAAATCCGTTTCAAAATCCTCTGAAAACACTCAAACTCGTCGAAATCGACTGGTTTAAAACAAATCATTTGTTCTAATCCATTCCTCAACCCATCGGCCTCCAAACAATCCGCACAAAAAAAAGAGCCGGTCTTTCAACCGACTCTTAAATATTAAAACTTTATTCTTATCCTCCTCCAAAAACGTCTTTTACAATCACGGCCAGCTATACCCTACCGGGGGTATTTTCAGGGTACCGGTTTAAAACTATACCCGGTCGGGGTCAGTTGAAATATCTCGCTCTAACGCTTCAATAGCAACCTTCAGTGCTTCTGTGGAAACACAGTCCACATAATCTTCGTCGGCCCAACTTGCACAACGGACGCGGTCCTTCAATTCTGCCAATGCTTCTTGTTTTGTCATTCTGTTTTTAACTCCTTCAAACAATTGAGCAATGTTTTAATTTCTTCTTTCATAAAACGAATTTCATAGAAATCCCTGTCTTGTCCATTGACATCAATATCTTCCGAAATTTCTTCGAATATTTCAATCAGATCGTTAATATTTTCAATGCTTTTCACTTTTGTTCTGTCTCCGTTCTTAATTTTGGCATCTTGTCAAAATCATAATCTCTTAACCCGATTAAACCGCGCACAACGGCATAACATCCATTTGAAATCATCAGACTCATCACATTATCGGTCATCTCAACAACGATAACTTTCTTTCCAATTCCAAAAGCATATCCGATTTCCCAGTTCGTTCCGCTTGTCGTTTCTGCTCTACCATACGAAATAGCAACAACAATATCGGCGCTGTTAATTGCTTTTACATCATTGGCAAAAACCATCTGCGCCCACTCTGTATTCGGATAATCCCATGCGTTTGGAATTTTGTAATCCCACGGACAGAAAATCTTATCTCCGTATAAAATTTTTGATTGAAGAATTTTCCTAACTTCTTCGACAGTGCATCTCTTTTCACTACCAACGGAACCAAACGGTGCGGCAACATAAATGTTCATATTTTCACAAAAAACAGGAGCGGTCATCTTATTCACTTCACTCTTTGACCGCTCCCACACATATTCCTTTTTTAGATTACTTCTTTAATCGCTTCTGAAACGGCATCATATCTCTTATCCATAATTGCATCCAACAAACACTTATACGGATCAATTTCGCCGCTCATTACCATCTTGCAGACATTAACCGAGAACCCGCTTACGAGAGCAACTCCGAGTTCGTTTTCGCGAACAGGAATCGTTTCAGTCCGAGAATTCACATTCCAGAAAACCAGTCGCGGCATCTTATATCCAGCATTCTCGAATTTCTTCGAAATGGTTGAAAACAGAGTTTTATCACACGTTTTAATATGATCCCATCCATAATATCGCGAGGTCGCGGAGTCAAACTCCATATCCGAAATAATCAGCACGTTCTTCGGAAGATCTTCCTGCTTCATATGGTTCTTAACGGCAACGTCTAAAATCAAATCAAAAGTTTTCTCGATATCGGTGTTAGAGCAATCATCGTTCGCCATAGCAATACGAATCTTATCACGAAGCGTTTTACCACTACTGATATCAACAAACTTCGGCTTGCTCGAAAATGTAATGAACTTATCCTTAAACTGTCCGCTTGAACGTTCTGCGAAATAAATCGCAAGAGCATTTGCTACTTCAAGAGCGGTTGCAGATGTTCCGCCAATTTGACATTCCATCGAACCAGAACCATCGCAAACAACGAGGGTATCCCCGTTTTCATTAACGATATTCGGGAGATTCTTCCACAACTGTTCAAGAGTTTCGTCATATTGAGAACAGCTTCTACTATGACCTCTTATATACTTATGAACGATATCGTGCGGATAGAGCACGGAAGCGTTAATCTTCGCCTCGCCGTTCTTCAGACTCTCAAGATACTCCTGCCGACGCTCTTCGTCGTTGCGAAGGAAAGCGTTGTTATAAATCAGGTTTGCGCGAGAAGGAACTGCTTCATAATTGATTTCGTCCCATCTCTTCGCAGACATCTTTACTTCAACAACATTGAGATATTTGCGAATCTTGCTCAAACCTTTGCGATAGTCTCTTTCCGTCAAACCGAGCCCTTTTGCGATAATTTTCGCATAACGCTTCGTTTCTTTCGAAGAAGCAGAGGGTGACGGCGCCCACTTGCCAAGAAGGGAAATCGGTTTGCGGTTAATCAGACCGGCGATGTCTTCTTCAAATTGCTTCGCAACAAAGCCAATTACGACATCTTTAACAGGAGTATCGAGTAGACACCAGAGGTCATCATATCTGCCGTATTCCGGAACCAGCGGAATAATCGCCTTAACGACTTCAGGGTCTTCCATAGAAAGGGCTTCAATAACGGCCCTGAACAGGCGACGCTCACCGAGTCCTCCTCGAACATCTCTCGCGAAGAACAGCCAGCGCATCGCAAGATTCTTGTCTTCAAGAAACGCCTTATAAAATCTTTCTGCAATTTCTGTCTCCGAAACATTTCGGAGAGAAGCGACCGAGAAGTTCAGATCAAGAAGATTCTTTCCGGTGGTCTCATATCCGATTGCTCCATTTTCAGTAATCGATACGTTGTGGTTTTCGAGAATATTATCTCGAACGGCATCCATAAACATTTTCTTTTCCTCACTTTTTGATTTCTGTATGAAATCCGGGGCGCAGAAGGTTTTTCTATTAGCAGTAGAATCCAAAAAAATTGCTGTTCGCGCCCCAGTGGTCATTCGACCAATATAGAACATAAATTCACAAGACACAATATGTATAATTACTTCTAATTTGAAATTACTATTACTAAGATTGCTGTTTGTGTCTTTTTATGTTCTATACTTGTCGAATGACAAGTATTTAGTTTTAGTGGACGGGGATGGATTCGAACCATCGACTAACGGAGTCCAATTTTTCATCATAAGAAAAGTTGCTGTTTAAGCCTTTTATCAAGACTCGATAAATACCGTTTCTCTATCCAACTGAGATACCCGCCCATATTTTCCGAAAATTTTCGGTTATCGGAGTCACCGTCAGAAGGAGTCCCTTTATTCTTTGCTCTTTCTTCCTTCTGAATATATTATACCACATTTTCTTTCGTTTGTCAAGGGGTTTTTGAAAATTTCCTAAAAAATTTTTCGATTATTTTCGCTTGAGGTCTTCCATTAAAAAGAGACACATTACCAATACGAGAATCATTTCTTTTCTTCCTCCGTCTCTTCTCTTTGGAGCCACATTTTAATAATGTCATAATTTACCGGAGTTGGAACATCTGGAAAGAATCGACAGTGCTCGTGAATCTCGCAATATGCACAGGGACAAGTTTTCCCGTTTTCCATCATAACCTTTTCGGCTTCGCAGTTTTGGCAATATTCTTTATCGAACCAATTCATCCACGGAGAATTGTCAAACAATCCGTTTTCATCAAGCCAAAGTGAAAATTCGTCGAGCGACATTGCCCTGAGTTTTTCAATATTTGTCATTGGTTTTTGCCTCCTTGTTCTTTCTGACTCTATTATATCACAAAACCTCCCGTTTGTCAAGAGGTTTTGTGAAATTTTTCAAAAAAATTTTTACGATTCTTTCTGCTTCTTTCTGTTGTAAAACCAATTTACGATTTTGTTAATAATTTCGTAAATTTTGTTCATAAACTTGTTTCTTGCCTTGCGCTTCAGAAGAGAATAATCATCTTCTTGATCGGTCGTTCCCCACGCTTCATTAATCTTGAAATCGAACGGCAGTGTAAAATAACCGTCTCCTGCGTAAAGAGCACCCCAAGAGTTTTGAATAATCCAACCATTTTCGTTCCATCCAACAACCAGGACACAATGTCTGCCGGAGTTCTCTGCATCTTGCGGATAACAATATGTGTCATCGGCAATATATGCATTATCCTTACAGGTCATCGAAATAACAACCGGACCGTGGTTCATTAGGGCAGTTTTAATTTCCTCTTGAGTTCTAACACGATAATAAGAACCGATTCGATGTGGATATGCAAGATCTCGATATTCTTCCACTTTCTCGTTGATATTCTTCATTGCGTCCGCCGTGTCGTGATTTCCAGGGCAGTCTGCATAATAGCAGTCTCCATATTTTTGAATCGTCTTGAGCGCATCACGGATCACCATGCCATCCCCGATATAATAACCGATACCACGAGTTCCATAAATAAACTCTGTACTGAACTTGCGATATTTTCCTGTTTCGATCAAATTGTGATATTCAACGAGTGAGGAAAGTGCGTGCGCAACACATGTCGGCTTCATCCCTTGATTTTTAACATTAACTTTTTTAGGGAGTTCAAATGTTTTAGGAAAGTCTTTTCCGGCAACAATCTGATAGTCTCTGACATCATACGGACTTTCAACAACCTGTGTCTGCAAAAACTCCCGATCAAGTGTCGTTTCTTTTTCGGACATTATTCTATATCTCCTTCTGTTTTTGTCTCTTTCGTTTTTTGTTCTCTCTCCATATTTCTGATAATTGTCTTTTCTTTATCTGAATTGTCTGGAACTTCCGGCACATCCTCATCTGTCACTTCGTTGCGTTTGTTTGTGTCTATAAATACAACGCAATCTCCCCAATCGACATTTGCGTGAGAAACGCCCTCATTGTTTGTTGTTCTTGAATAAAGTTTCAGTTCGTCATCTGATAAAACGACTGTTTTATTACTCTTCAATTGTGCTCGATAGTCTTTGAAACGGTTAGCCATTAGAATTAAATGTTCTCCTCTTTCGTTTGAAATTTTTTGTTTAGTCCACACGGATTAAATTCCGTACATAATCCACCGCGATATTGACAAAGTGGAACGAGAAATCCATCAAGTTCTGGATTCGTTTCAATTGCCTTTCGGCATATTTCTTTTACAACCTCTCTCGTTTCGGGGGACGCCTGTGTGCAAAGTCTCTTATGAGCAATTGTTATTAGCTCCTCTACATTCATATACCAACACATATCTACTGGAGCTCCTTGCGGGGCAAGGTTTCTATCAAAACTTTCCTGTCGATCATTACGTTGCGTTTTTACAAATGGAGTTGCATGAACGTGACGCACGAGGTGTGTCGCCACCCACGACGGAATGTTTTTGATTCGGAAACAGAAATTAAGGGTTCTGATGGGGCTATGCTGTGCCCCAATCAATTTTCGTTTCCATTCCATTGTCGGTTCTTTGTTCGAATCTTTTCCGACTGTGACAAGCGTACATTTTTTACACAACATCCAATCTTCAGCATCTGGATGCTTTAATACTTCTACTTCGAAATTTTCCAATTTAATAAGCCTCGCTATTAATTTCTATGAAATTTAGGATTGTCGCGTTCATACGGCAACCGAGTGTACCACAATTCGTCTACAAGATTTGAAAATCTGTCTCCATACATGATTTGGTCATAAACATCAATTTTTGCCTGATTTTTGAAAATTTGCCGATTAATATGTTCGTCGGCAAATCCAGACCAATCAAAAGACTTGTCGTTCGTTACATCAATCGCCACGGAATCAGGGTCGGAGCACCCACACCAAGGCGACAAAATAATTCTTCCGTCTTCCTCCTTGGTGATAATAAGCTCCCACTCTGCTTTAGCCCAAAATCTCCGCATAAATTCGATCCGAAGTGACTCAGAAAACTCTTTTTTTGTCGCACATTTCTTTTTGAGTTTTTTGATAAAATCTTTCTGATATTTTAAGACGTCGTAGTTTTCAATTCTGTCTGCGTTACAATTGTAATTTTTAACGAATAGGTTAAATTTATCCATCTTCATCTTCCTCTTCTGGATAATCATCTTCTAATTCGCAAGAATTGATTTCATAATAATTCTTGCCAACTACTACAAAATAATCATTAATGTCATTTTCGTCCGATTGGAACACTGCGATGAAAGTATCTCCGGTTCCGCTATAACAATATCCGCAATTACTTCTAAGATATGTCTGAACTGTCTTATCAATCATATTGCGAATTTCTTCGTCTGGAAGTTTTACGGCTCCTTCAGATACACCGAACCGAAAATACTTTTCCGGGAATGCTTCTCCGGCAGAAAGCGGCTTATGAAATGCTTTATCTCTAGTTTTGGGAAGCAACATTAACTGTTCTTCCCCACAGCAAGGACAACAATCGAGACTTTCATTAATTCCAACTTCTATCTCTGCTTCGCAATTATCACAAACATAACGAACCGTCTTTTTTTCTTCTTTTGGTTTGCCCTGTTTAATAATTCTCATTTTCTTTTTCTTCTCCTTCCTCCAGAACCTCACCAGTCTCTGGGTCAATAATCATTTGTTGAATTTGTTTTGGAATCTTTTTCAGTTTAAATCGTCTTCCAAGATATTCTTCCCCGTCCGCGCACTCAACCGGTGCATATGCGTCCTTTTCTTCAATAACATCGAGAATTTGTTCATCAAGCAAACTCCACGCGAAGTCCCAATTGAATTTAGAATAACTCTGTGAAAGAGCTTTAATATATGTCAATGCGTCCATCGGAGCCATTTCAAGTTCATCGTATTCGGCACGAAGTTCATCTCGAATCGAGTCAAGAATTTCCATTCGAATTTCGTCTGCTTGTTCTTCGTCGGAATTGTTGAAAATCTGATTGACAATTGTGATTGCTTTTTTGTCATTGAATCTCCGATACATATCTCGGAATTTGCCAAGAATCTCCGGGTCAAATTTGTACTCGTCAAGATTGTAATATGGAAGTAAACTAACACAATTTTTATTATATTGAATGTCAAAATCTGTATCTTCAACCATATGACATAAAATGTTCATCGTACAATTCGTGTTTAAAACCGGGGAAAATTGATGATAATTTCTGATAAAATTTTTCTCTTCTGGCGTTTTGTTCTCTTTCGTAAGAAGCTTCTTTAATCTCGTCCGATATGTGCATTTCGCGATTTCGTCATATCTCTTTTCGTGTGTCTTATACGAAGTATTCAATTCTGGATATAAATATCTAAAGAAATACGGCTTCTTGTTAATAACAAGGGAATTATGATATCTCTTTGCTTTAATTACATCTTCTGGATCATCTTTTTCAACCTTCTGTGTGCGAAGCCACTCATCTTTCGGAGGTCCTTTTGCTTCAACGCCCTTAATTCTGTCGATTTCCTGTCCGTTGATTTCGCGAAGAAGCTTTTTACGCAATTCTATTTCATCTCGCTGACGTTTTTGGTCTGGCCTCTGAAACAATGGAAGCATTGCTTCAAGCTGCGTCGAATAATTGCTATATGTTCCGACTTTCGTTCCAAATCCACGCAAGTCTGTTTTTACGAATTCGCGATGGCAGATTTTGTGAACAGGAGCCGATTTTTTGTCGTAGCTAATTGGATTTGTCACATCTTTCATCGAACCTTTTAGGAGGATCTCGTTATCTGATGACATTACTAAATCTCCGTCAACCTTTTACACCCTCGGTTTCCCGATATTTATTAGGGGAGTAGACTATCTCTTCAACTCTTTTTCTATTACCAAAATTGAGTTGCTCGGCACTTCGAGGAAACGATTTTCACGTTTCCTCTACTCTACTCGCTTCTTCACGAATGTTTTTCTCACTCGCTATGCTTTCGATAGCCGTTACACCTTCCTTGTTTTCAAGGCTTGGCACGGTATTTTCTTCGTTGTTATGTCTATATATTTTTAGTTTATATTTATGACAAATGCTGTCTATTTGACCAAGCTCATATCTCCCAATATAAGTTGTAAGAGATCTTTTGCTTGTTGAAGTTTCTCCTTGTAATATCATCCAATCAATTGCATCCATAATGCAATCAAATTTAATGATAAAATTCATATTTAAGTCATAAATTTCGCATATCTTTGCATTACTATTTTTAGAACGTATCTTCCCAACGTTAGCTTCTTTTATTTTTTGAATGGCTTCTGGTGTATGTGTTTTACCATACATTCCATTGGATTTACCCGGACATCTACCACCAGGCCGTCCGCCCTCATCAAAATTTGTTAGGTTATATCCTTTGCTTAAATAGTCTGCAATTGTTTCTTTTTCTTTTTGATATGCTTCTTCTTCTGTTAGATTATCAATGATTATTTCTCCGTGACAATTTGGATATTTACGAACATATCTCATAAAATATCTATTTCTTCTACTTGGCCTCTTATCTTTGTATCTATAATTAGAACCCTTACCAACATAGAATATTTCGCCATTATCATCGTTTATCCATTGATAAACATAATATATAGGATTTTCATCTATATTGCATCACCTCCATGGTGACACAACAACTTCCCAAATCTACCGTTAGCCGAACTTTTGTTCGACACCTTACTATTGTAAGTTCACCGAGTTTTCATCTAACTGTCGCCAGTTAGCGGACCCTGATCACTAGTCACTGTCCGAATGTCTTAATGTGCTCAAATCATAAATCGAATAAATTATTCCACTTTCAATCCATTTATACCATCTGTCCGCTTCGCTACTTCTATATAACTTGCAATGATTAACTTCGTGTTTGTCCAACAGCGGAGACCGGCACAACACAATATCTTTTCCGGGTTCATATCTTTTATTCCAGAAATTTGAATAAATATATTCTCCAGGAATCTCACCTTTTGGATCAAGCCCCAATGCACTTCGACACTGTGCAATTGGATCTGAAATCATAAATGAATAATTACCTCTAACCCAAATCTTTCCAATCTTTGCTTGAGTAATGCTTCGAATCAGGTTACGATAAATCTTCCGTTGAACATATGTGTCTTTTAGAAAATCTGGATTTTTTACAACAGCTTTCATTGCAAGACTTTGTGCTCTCGTATAAACATCGTTATACTCAATTTGATAATCTTCTGAAAATCCTCCAAGCGAATACAGCATCGCATATAACGGATCTCCGGAGCAAACCTTCTTAATCCAATCAATTGTGGGTTGAACAAGGTTTTTAATGTCGTCTTTATTGATATTCAAAACCTGAATTATCTGATAATTCGCAAGGACCCATTCGTCGTCGAATTTTCGGTTATATCTCGAAACACCCCAACCAATTTGTGCCATTTCGATATATTCAGAATAATCTTCCCAGCTCGAATAATACTTATGCATCTTGAACTGCGATTCTGAAAGAAGAACATCAATTTCGTCAACTTTATACGGATGCCCCCATTTGTCATAAATATATTCAATTCCATTTTCTTTCGCATATGCGTGAAAATCGAACGGGACAAGGTTTCCTTTAACGAATATTGAACGAACGACATATGAACTTGCGACATATCCAAGGTTCATTTCCTGCGACCATTTTTGGGCCATTTCCGGAGAAACGAGTCCTTGTCCATCGCAAGAATTCATAGTGATATCGAGGACTCTTTCTTCAACCTTCTTCTTTCCATTTTCGTCTGTTGTGATCCAGTCCAACTTTTGGTTCGGAAGCGTTGTAAAAAAGTCTTTAATGACACAAACACTCGGAGTTGAAACCCACAAAATCGATGATGTAGAAAGGGCAAAATATGCTGAAAGTTTAGCAAGATTGAATTCTTTAACACGGTTGTTGAAATCACACATTAATCTATTAGTTAATTCTTCTGCGATTTCGGCATTAACCATTAAAACACAATTATGTCTAATTTGTCCAGCAGACGCACTAAATCGAACATATCGGATTCCATTAACATAAAAGCCGGATTTTGAAATTCTTTTATATTCTTCTTTCTTTTTTACTTCAACAACAACGAAGTCTTTGACAAATAATGTATTTAGGATTGCTTGCCAAAATATTTTAGCTTCTTTATTTCGTCCCTCTTTTTTTGCTCTATGGAGAGAGTTTCTAAGAAATTGAATATTTGAAAAAATTTCTTTGTAATTTCTGTTGTCACCACGAATTTTTCGTGCTTGGTCAAACGCGATATTATCTCCGCAAGAAACTAAACATCCTTCTTGCGCCGCTCGGCGTGGAGTATAATCTTTAATATCTAAATTATTTTCGCAAATAAATGCGGAAGAGAACTTGTAAATCTGATACAAATTCTGTTCTCTAATTGGCATTATTCCACCTCTAATTGAAATGCTTGTTTTACCTTTTCTCTTAAGTCATCAAGAGAACCGTCATTAGTAATTATATAATCATATTCGGAAAACGTGTTCATTTCAGTTTCTGAAATGTGCTTCTTTTGCTCCTCTGTGAGTCCATTGTCGAAGTTTGGTCTTTCGATACGAATATTTTTATAATCAAAGTCCAAAAATCCAAGCGCTTCATTTTTATATCGACAATCCGGAATCAACATATATTCTTCCGAACACCCAAGAGCAATCTGTCGAGCGATATTAACCCAACACTGCGGATTGTTCTGTCTATAATATGTTCCAACACTTTGAAGAATTGTTCTTCCAACTGGTCCTTTGTCACCTTTAATCCAATTATATGAACTTTCGCACAATGATTTAAGAGCATCAGCAAAATGATATACAAGAACCGTCTTTCCTGCTTTTTCCAACTCTTCTTTCAAGAATGTCGCACTTTGATCTTTTCCGTGTCTTGCGAATCCGGAAAATAAAATAATTTTAGTTGATTTCACTTTTAACACCTCTCCATAAACACATCTGAATTTTCAAGAGCAAACTCTAAAGTTTCGATTATCTCTTTCCAGCTATTCATTATATAAAGAGGCTCGCTCGTCATGTCTGTTCGATTCCAATAAAAGTCTCTATTGTTTTTAAATAAAATTTTTATATTTGCGTTACTTCCAATCAAACAATCTGTTCGATCATCAATTTGGATTCCATAATCCATATCGATATGAGATTTATCGAAGTTTTGTTCTTCCTTCGAATCAAATCTACATCCAACGACTTTCGCTTTCGGAAGATGCTTTTTGAAATATTTTTGTTTATGTTCAATATTAGATTTGTGTCCTTTTGTTACGATATTCCATTCAAAATCATTTTCGTGTTTAAGATAAAAACTTTCAAAATCTGGATTAATTTTTACGATATTAAAAAATTCTTCCGAGTCATATATTTCAAATATTCTTTCGCTTGTCATATACGGGAATAAAGACCGATATTTCCAATCTCGAAGTTCCTCGTATGTTTTATGTGGGGTAACATTATCTTGCTGATTAACAATGTTGATAAAAGCTTTTGACGATTCTAAGATTGTATCGTCGGCGTCTATAAAAAGTTTGATTTTTCTCTGTTGAATATTGTCCATAGAAATTAAATGAAGTATGTAACTAAAAACATTACATCAAGAATCCTCCTGTTTTATTATTTAGGGAACCCGGCATTCCCTTTCCTTGATTATATTATACCATAAATTCACTCGTTTGTCAAGAGGTTTTACAAAATTTTTTGTGATTTTTAGAAAAAATTTTAGAGAAAAATTGTGAAATATAGATAAGAGAAATAAAGAGCAAAGGAAAATATAAGGGAGAAAAGGAAATTAGAATAAATATTATGATGTTCATAATATGTTTACAAAAAAATTTTAAAATATG
>ULVD01103676.1_pt1 | contig 19813 bp, 17 predicted proteins | sample 1959101 | NCBI WGS metagenome assembly ULVD01 (sample SAMEA4835777, study PRJEB28245) | human gut metagenome | biome: gut microbiome; material: fecal sample | place: Denmark | collected 2008
AAATTTGCACCTAAGCTTTTCACTTAGGAACGAGTCGCACCAAAAAAGTAATCGTGAATCAGGAAATTGTGGCGGGCAAAGGCTTTGTCCTGCACCTGATACGCCCCAAACGGCACATTGCCGATGGCAAGGTCAAAGAAATCCCTGCGGTCAGTCGTTTCAAAGCCTGCAATGGTGATGTGCGCCTTGGGATACAGCTGCTGGGCAATGCGTCCCGTGATGCTGTCCAGCTCCACCCCGTACAGGCGGCTTTCCTTCATGCTGTCCGGCAGCATCCCGAAGAAATTGCCCACGCCGCAGCTGGGTTCCAGCACGTTGCCCGACCGAAATCCCAGCTGTTCCACCGCCGCATAAATGGCACGGATAACGGTCGGGCTGGTGTAATGCGCATTCAGGGTGGATGCACGGGCAGCTTCGTATTCTTCCTGTGTCAGCAGGGATTTCAGCGCGCTGTATTCGCTGCGCCATGCTTCGCTGTGTTCGTCAAAGGCTTGCGGCAAGCCGCCCCAGCCCACATAGCGGGACAGGACTTCCTGTTCCTGCGGCGATGCCGAACGCTGCTCGCTTTCGACCATCTTCAGCACGGAAATGGCTTCGATGTTCGCACTGAATTTCGCTTTTGCACTGCCTTCTCCCAAATGTTCATCCGTAATGCGGAAGTTTTCTGCCGCTGGCTGTTCAGGCGCTGGTTCGCGCTGTTCGGATGCGCTGGCGGACAAATCAAGCACAATATTCCGCAGCGCAGTTTCTGCTGCTGGCAGGAAATGTGCGTTCCGTTCGTCCGCTGCCAGCAGCTGCTCGAAGCGCGGCAGACTTTCCGCCCGGAAAATAGGATAGCGCTGGGACGGGTCGCGCAGCTGAACGCCGAACGCACTTTTTGCCTCGATCACAAAGAGCGTGTCGTCCAGATAGACCGTATCGCCGACCGCATAGGCGGTAGTTTCTGATGAAGCTGGATTTTCAGCGGCATCAGCAGACGCGGCGCTTTCTTCGGCAGAAACAGGTTCGTCTGCTTCTTCGCCTTGCTCCGCCCGATTTTCCTCGTTCGCATCCGGCGCTGTTTCCTTTGGGAGGGCACCTTCGGCAGCTTCTTGTCTGCCACGGTCGGCGGCTGCATCCTGCGTCAGGTACTGCCCCCGGCGAATCAGCGTGTCAATGCGCGCCGCCACCTTCGTCCACTGCATTTTGACAGGCGCGCAGCCGTTTTTTTGCAGCACAATGCCCTTGCTGTCATGCGCTTCATTGCTGCCATCCGCACCGGATACCGCAGGAGAACGCCCGCCTATGCCATACTCGTCTTTGAGGAAATTCGCTTTTTCGGTCATCGAGCGTGCAGGCGTTTCGGTGAAATACTGGTAGATGCGCCGTTTGCCGCCCGACATATTGCCGCCGCTGCTGAGGATATCGTCGATTTCATCCTCCGTGATGAAGCCGTCCGGTTTGGGGACTTCGACAAGCAGGAAGTCATAGCCGCGCCGCGGAAACGCCAGCTCTTTGAGCGTGTTCAGGACAGCCTCCGGGTTGTGGAAGGGGAATCGCAGGAGGTTCCGATTTTCCCGCGCATCTTCCGCAAACTGCACTGCTTCTGCTGTCAGCCTTGACAGAAATTCCGGGTTGGCAAGCTGCTCCGTCAGCCGCGCTGTTTCTTCGGGGAAGCTGCTTCCGCGAATACTCTTCATGGAGGGAAAATAGCCTTTGCCGTCCTCCGCCATGTCGTGGTACATGTACCAAAGCCCCTGCGCTGCCATTGTCCGCTCATGCACCGGGGTCTGTGCCAGCTCCATCATCCCCAGAAATTCGCCGGATTCCAGCAGCTCCCCGATGCGCCGTGCGGCATCCGCCCATGCAATCCGCTGCGCATTCGGTACATCGCGGGCGCTTTTCCCGCTGGCAATCCGAATGCCTCTTTCGTCATACCACGCGCTGTACGGTTTGCCCATGTACATCATGCCGAATCCGCCGTGATAAATCCGCGGAAGGCGCTGGGCAATGGTTTCAGGCGAAAGCTGCTTGGCAAAGTCCGCCGTGACCTTCATCCGATGGTCAGCCGTATTGCTGCCGCTGCGCAGAAACTCATCCACCACTTCCTGCGGTACAGAAAAAGCGAAGGGTGCTTGCGCACTCTCCGCCTCAAAATTGTCCACCAGCTGAATCTGCTCGTTTTCTGTCGGCAGGAAGAAACTCATCTGCTCCAGCTGCGGCGTATAACCGCTTAGCTGTAAATCAGCTCCGAAAGAATCATTTCCTCCGCCTGATGTTTCAGGCTGTTCATCTGCGCCGCCCAGCGCATCGGGTTCTCCGCCTTCATGTCCTCGGTCACGCCGCTCTGCTTCGGCAGGATGTGCATCAGGCTGTTCAGCCGATTCTGCGCGCTCTGCTCGATTTCGTGCAGGTGCGTCATCAGCCGCCCGCTCAGGAGCAGCCGCGTATACAGCCCCGGACGCTCGCTCGCCAGATACTGCTGGCGCATCATCCCGTACTTGCCCAGCGGCTGCTGTTCCTCTTCGGTCAGTTCCATTTCCGGCAGCAGGCAATCCCCGTGCTGTGTGTACTTCAGTTCGCTCATGTTCCATGCTCCTTTCCGCATTTCGGACGGTTCTTTCTATCTGGCGGAGAACCTGCTCGGCAATCGTGCTGACTGCCTTGCCCAGTTCCGCCGCAGCTGCGGGCGTGTTCCAGTCCATGACCTCTTGAAAATCCTCCCGCAGCAGCTCCGGTTCCAGTCCGCATCGGGTCTGGATGACAGCCGAGATGCTTGCCGCCGCTGCTTTTCGGAAGGATGCCCCCGCCGCAAAATCATCGTACTCCGATAATGCCGAATCGTCAACACTGTCGAGGATGTCGCGGCGGTGTTCGTTCCAATAGGCAAGCGCCTGACGCTCGGCAAGCTGGTCGATCTGCGCGGCAAGGCGCATCGACGCATCCGCAGAAAATTCTTCTGCCAGCATCTTGCGAACAGCCGGTTCTGCTGCTTCCGTCAGCTGCCACACGTCTACATTCCGCGAATCTGCCCGCGTTCCCGTGTCCGACACATCAAAGACATATCGGATGCGCATCCCGTTGGCGGTTGGGTTCAGCAGGGCAATGCCCTTTGCGCCGCGCCGGATGTAGCGGTGCATGGTGCCGTTCCAGAGTTCATACGCGGCACAGGCGCTTGCATCCGGGCGCTGCGCATAAATCATCAGCTGGTCGTGATAGGGATATTTATAGAGCCTTGATGCCGTGGTCAGGAACGACAACCAGTCAAGGTAATTGCCTGTGATTTTCAGCGATGTTTCGTCCGCCAGCTGCACATAGGCTTGTACTTTTGTCTGCATGTTTTTCTCCTCTGCGTCAGTCTGCGTCGCTCGCATACCACAGCGCGTAGGCGGCAAGGTCGGTCAGCGTCCAGTCGGCGGGCATTACGCAATCAGCAAAATAGGCGCAGTCGAGGCTTCCGGCTTGGAAGCTGCGTTCGTCCTGCTCTATCAGGCGGCAGCGCTCGTCCGTTTCCGTGCAGAATCCCTGCCGGCAGCGCGGGCATTCCTGCTGTGCAAGCAGTCCGATGCAGTCCACCATCTGCGCGGTCATCAGGAATCGGGCAGCAGCTGCGAGAGGGCATGAAGCAGCGCGCAGAACGCCGTCTGCTCGTCCTCCGGCACGGACTGCGCACGATGCTCCGGATAATCCGCAGGGTGTTCGCCGCCGTGCATCAGGAGTTCCTCAACGGAAACATGGAAGGCGCGCGCAAGGCGGAGAATCGTGCCCGCCTTGCAGTTCTCCAGCCGCACGCTGCCGCTGAGCAAATCGCGCAGGGTGGTGTCCGGGATGCCGCTCTTCCGGGAAAGTTCCGCCTTGGTCAGGCGCCGGGCGCGCATCAGCTGATTTAGGTATGTCATTGTTTTTTATCGCTCCATTTCGTTCTTTTTGTTTTGGTGGTATGAGTGCTTCGGCGCAGGAAAAGCGCAATTGAGATAATCTGTAAGTGAATTTTCTGCGTCAAAGATGAAGTTTTTCAGTTATAGCTGAAAAAGTCTTTTGTTTCTGCTTGATTTTTCTTCGCAGATGTGCCATACTATGTGTATCATCGAAGGGAGGCTGTGCCGCATGATTCAGCGGGAAATGTACATGAAGCGTATCCGTCCGTTTATCGGAACAGATTTGGTGAAGGTGATGACCGGCATCCGGCGCTGCGGCAAGTCCGTCATGCTGAATCTCATCCAGGACGAGCTGAAAGCGTCGGGCATTCAGGATGCACAGATGATTTCGTTTAACTTCGAGGTCATGAGCAATGCGCACCTCTGCACGGCACAGGCGCTGCACGAAGAGGTGCTGAAACGGGCCGCTGCCATCACGGGCAAAGTCTATCTGTTTTTTGACGAGATTCAGGAAGTTGTGCAGTGGGAAAAAGCCATCAACTCCTTCCGCATTGAGCTGGACTGCGACATTTACATCACCGGCTCCAACGCCAAGCTGCTGTCCGGCGAACTGGCGACCGTGCTGGGCGGGCGCTATGTGGAATTTACCATTTACCCCTTCTCTTTTGCTGAATTTCTCGAACTCTACCGAACGGTTGAACCCGGTGCATCCGACGCGGCAGCTTTTCAGCAGTACCTGACGCTGGGCGGGATGCCCTACCTTGCCAATCTCCGCTATGCGCCCGAACCATGCAGGCAGTATCTGCATGACATCTACAATTCGGTCGTCCTCAACGATGTGGTCAGGCGCAACAAAATCCGCGATGTGGATTTGCTCGCCCGCATTGTGGCGTATGTCATCGGCAATATCGGCACAACGTTCGCATCCACATCCATTGCGAAGTTTCTGAAAAGCGAACACCGCACGGTTGCGCCCGAAACGGTGCTGAATTACATCAAGTACTGCACCGAAGCGTACCTGTTTTATCAGGTCAATCGGGAGGATTTGCAGGGCAAGCAGATTCTCGCGACGAACGAGAAATACTATATGGCAGACCACGGCTTGCGGGAAGCGGTGTTCGGCGGGAACATGAAGGACATCAACCTCATTCTTGAAAACATCGTCTACATGGAGCTGCTGCGCCGCGGCTACACCGTCACCGTCGGTAAAATCGGCAGCCGGGAGATTGATTTCGTCGGGCAGAAGCAGCACGAAAAGCTCTATGTGCAGGTATGCTATCTGCTGGCTTCCGAAGAGACGATTCAGCGGGAATTTGGCGTTTACGCTTCCGTGCCGGACAACTTTCCCAAATATGTGGTGTCGATGGACGAGCTTGACATGAGCCGCGACGGCATCAAGCACCGAAACATCCGCGACTTTTTGACGCAGAGTGAATGGAACTGACCCCAGCCGCCCTTCCGGAAAAATCGGGAGGGCGGCTGTCGTTTGGGAGAAATCGCACCTCCGTTATTCCAGTACCATGCTGCTTTCCTTTGTGCCGTCGGAGAGAATCAGTGCGTACTTATATCCGCCATCCGCCGTCATCTGGCGGCAAATCCGCAGCCCATACTGTTCCGCAGTGCTGCCGCGCGAAAGCGTCAGTTCAAACTCCGACTCGTTCCAGTAGCGTTCACGGCGGGTATCGTATTCCTGAATCTCCCATGTGCCGCAGAAATCAGCGCGCGTCCCATCTGCCAGTACCGCACAGCCCGTCATGCTGCCATCCGCAAGGAAGGTCATCTGTTCCGCATCCACGGAGCTGCCCGCGTACAGCTTCCAGCTGCCGAGGATGGCGCGGTTCGCCTCGCGGGTATCGGTGACTGTCCCCAGCAGGCACTCGGTGGGGACGAACCCGCGGAAGCGGCTCTTGCCCGTACCCGCTTCGATGTACGTCCAGTCGCCCATGCTCGCAAGCGCCGTTACGCTGGTGTTTTCCATCAGGCGGGTCAGCGGCGTCTGGCTCATCAGCGGGTCATCCGTTACGGAAACGTCATAGCTGACGATGGCGGGCACGGCTTCCAGCGCCAGCGCGGGAGCAGCAGCATCTTGTGGCAGTGCGTTCCTGCCAATATATCCGATGCGGCAGTGCTCCGGGGTGATGGCATACTGCACCAGCAGCCAGTCGCCTTCCGCGCCGAACACCTGAATCCAGCCGTTGGTGCTGACCCGCGCGCGTCCCTTCGCACCGCGAATGCTTCTGCTGTCCGGCGCGGAATACACCGCATAGGTTTGCCCCGGCGTAAACGACATTACCTCAGCATTCAGCGTTCCCTGCGGAATTTCCGGTCTACTTCCAGTATCCGCCAAGGCAGCGGCAAAGCAGGTCAGCAGCGCAAGCAGGAGCGCTATGAGTTTCTTCATTTTCATCATCCTTTCATCAGTCAAAGCGCGGGCGCAGGATTGCCCTGCCATCCTTGCCGAAATCAAGATGCAGCACGGCATCATAGCGGGCGTTAGTCCGGATGGAGTACAAACCGGTTTTGCGGACAGCCCCCTTTGTCAGCAGCGTCTTTGCTTCAGCGGCAGTCAGGGGCGTTTCCGCGTGGGCAAGGATACCGCCCTTTTTCCAGAGTGCGAATCCGCAGATACGGTTTTCGCACAGATACCCCTGGGGATGCTCCGTGACTGCCGCACCGCATTTGGGGCAGCTGCCGATTTTCTCCCGGAGCGGCGGAAACAGCGTCTCCGCATGTCCAGCGCGCTGCGGATTCACCATCAGCTCTTTTGCGAACGCCTGAATATCCCGCATAAAATCTTCGGGCTTCTCCGCACCCTGTTCGATTTGCTGCAAACGCTGCTCCCACGCAGATGTCAGCAGGGGCGAGCGCAGACTTTCCGGCAGAACCGTGGCAAGGGCTTTCCCCTTGCTCGTCGGCACAAGCACCTTCTTCCGCTTTTCCCCGATACGCTCAATCAGCTTCGTTTCAATCAGCTTCTCCAAAATGGCAGCACGGGTGGCGGGTGTGCCGATGCCTTTTCGCTCCGCATTTTCGGGGATGTCCGCTGCACCGGCGGTTTCCATTGCGTGCAGCAGCGTGCCTTCGGTGTGATGCGGCGGCGGGGTGGTCTTTCCTTCCTCAATGGATGCGCGGAGAATCGGCAGTTTCGCGCCTTCTGCAAGGTCAGCCGAGATGACGTTTTCCTGCAGCTTCTCCTCCTCGTTCACCCGTCCGCCAAGACTTCCGCGGAAGGTGTACCAAATGCGCTTCCAGCCCATCTGGGTAATCCGCCTGCCCTTTGCCCCAAATTCATGCGCACCGCACAGCAGCGTGACGGTTGTTTCTTCATACGCGAAAGGTTCTTCCAGCGCGCACAGCAGCCGGGTGCAGACGAGGTGAAGCAAGTCGCGTTCGCCCGTCGTCAGGGCATTGATGCGCTGCGCCTGAGCGGGCATTGCGGCGGTTGGCATAATGGCGGGGTGGTCGCTGACTTTGCTGTCATCCACAACCCGTTCGGGATGCGGGTGCAGTTCCAAGGCGGATGCGAACGGCAGCGCACGGCACACGCGGGCAGCCAGTTCCGGCAGTTTCTCCTGCATGTCCTGCGTCAGATACCGGCTGTCCGTGCGCGGGTAGGTCAGCAGCTGCTTCTCGTACAGGCTCTGGGCGTAATCCAGCGTCTGCTGGGCAGTAAAGCCGAACAGCCGGTTGGCATCCTGCTGAAGCGTGGTCAAATCATACAGCAGCGGCGGATTTTCGCTGCGCTGCCTGCGCGCAATCTTCTGCACCACGGCATACGGCGCATGATTGCAGCATTCCAGCAGGGCACGGGCTTCGGTCAGGCTATCCATGTGTTCCGACTTTGCGGCAAGCGGGTCAGTTTCGAGCTTTACGGCAAAGAACGGGGTGGATTGAAAGTCAGCAATCGCCGCTTCCCGCTGCACCAGCATCGCCAGCGCCGGGCTCATGACGCGCCCCGTCGGAAGCGGCCGCCCATACAGCAGCGAATACAGGCGCGTGGCGTTGATGCCAATCAGCCAATCCGCCTGCGCACGGCACAGCGCCGCCCGATACAGATTGTCATGGTCGTGCATCGGCTTCATATGGCAAATGGCTTGGCGAATCGCACTTTCTTCTGTTGAGGAAATCCAGAGGCGGCGCACCTCTTTTCGGCAGTCTGCCATTGCATAGACCAGCCGGAAAATCAGCTCACCTTCGCGTCCTGCATCGGTCGCGCAGACAAGGCTCGTCACGCGGCTGTCATGCATCAGGCGGCGGAGAAGCTCAAACTGCTTTTTCGTCTCTGCGACGACGCTGTACTGCCACTTGTCGGGCAGAATGGGCAAATCGCTGTAACGCCAGCGCTGATAATCGCTGCGGTACGCTTCCGGCATCGCCAGCGCCACCAGATGTCCGATGCACCAGCTGACCATCCTGCCGTTTCCCTCCCAATAGCCGTCTCTTCGCTCATTTGCGCCGATGACGCTGGCAATGGTGCGCCCCACGCTGGGCTTTTCTGCGATATACAATTCCATGCGGCTCCTCCTTATTCGGCACTTTCGTCGTCGTCATCCAGCATAAAATCGTTGTCTGCCCGATGCCGTGCGCTGGTTTGGCGGTACTTCACCAGCACAAAAGCACCCGCGCCGCCCAGCAGCAGGATAGCGCCCAGCGCAAGCACTGCCGTCATTCGGTCGGAGCTGCCCGCCTTTTCCGGCACAGCTGGCACGGCAGTTGGCATCGGTACGGTCGTGGGAACAGGCGTTACATAGATGATTTCAGGCGACGGGGTCGGCAGTTCCTCCTTCTCTTCGTCGGACAGCAGCGCCAGCAAATCCCGTTCATCCACCAGATTGAGGAAGTATGTCTCGTACATTTCCGCCACTTCGTCAATGGGCTTGTCGTAGTCGATAACGAGGTAGAAGGTGCTGCCGTTCTTGCTTTGCAGGGTGATAAACTGTTTGTTGGTCGCAGCGCTGTACAACACATCCAGCGTATGGGCATTGCCGTCCGCCTTGTAGGGCATTCCCGGTCCGATAGGAACGTACTGGATGACTGGTGTCGGGGACGGCGCTTGCGTCGGCGCTGCTGTCGGTGCAGTTTCTTCGTTGACGTAAATCAGCGAGCCGCCCAGCCCGTTCGGACGCTTCGTTGCCGTCGGCGGGACGGTGATTTCCGCCGTAGAATTGGGCTGCTTTGTCTCGTTAGGCTGCTTTGTCGGTTTCGGCGAATTGGTCGGTGCAGCCGTCACCCGCGAGTTATCTTCGTAGCAGGGATTATTGAGCAGCACAGGCTCGGAGAAGTTCCCGGCATAGTCGAAAGCGCGGATGGACAGCGTGTCGTACCGCGCCAGCGTATCATCCAGCGCAATCCGGATGATGCTCCCTGCCTGCTCGGTGAAAAGCATGCTGTTGACCTGCACACCTGCCACGCCGGATAAGTCATCCTGCACTTCTACCTGCAAGGTTGTCCCGGTGATGCTTGCTTTCACGGTCGGTGCGCTTCGGTCAATGACGGCGACGCGGATGCTTTCTTCAAACGTATGCCCGTGCGGGTCGGTGATGCGAAAGGTAAACGTACCGTTCTCATGCACCGCGATTTCCGCCTTGCCCTTGTCAAACAGCTGCTCACAGTCCGTCCAGTCGCCGTCGTTCATCCGGTACGCCATTTGGTACCAGCCGAGATTCTGCTCGTCCTTCACATTCACCGTGATGACGGCGCTGTTGCTGCGGTTCCAGCCGCCGGGGGCTGTCAGCACAATACGGTACGGGGCACATTCTTCCTGCGTCGGCGCACTTTCCGCCTGCGCAAGATGCAGGCTCGCCGCCAGCAGCATCAGCAGGCAGAGGAAGGCTGTCCATTGTTTCCATTTTCGCTTCATTCATTTTCTCCTTCGGGCAATTGGGGTGCAGCGGGGATTTCAGGGGCATTGTCCTGCGTGCCGAATTTCGTGCGGAGGAAGGTCGAGAGCATTTCCGGCGTCAGCGCATACAGCTCGCAGGTGGCATTGATGGCGGTGCGGTCTGCTTCTTTCACGCGCGCACGCAGCTGATTGACCTCTTCGGTTAATCGGCACAGCTCGTTTTCCTTCCGTTCCAGCAGGGCATGGAGCTTGATGCGGTCTGCGGGATAGCGTTTCTTGGGTTCACTCATCCGGCTGTACTCCCTGCTGAACGGGCAGTCTGCCAAAGGCATAGATTTTCTTCGCCCATTTGTCGCTCTGCAAATCCGCAAAGCCAACCGGGTCGCCCGCGTGAAGCATCATGTTATTGCCGACATAAATGCCCACATGGGTGATGCCCTTCACGTCTGCGCCCATCGTTTTCGTGAAGAATACTAAATCACCGGGGCGCGCCTCGTCTCGACTGACATCCGTGCAGAGCGAATACAGCCCTTTTGCACCCAGACGACCGGTATCATAGACCCCCGACTGGCGGAATACCCAGCACACGAAGCCGGAGCAGTCAAACCCGGTGGACGGCTTGCTGCCGCCGTATACATACGGATAGCCGATGTATTTTTCCGCTTCCACCATCAGCGCCAGAAAGTTTTCGTCCGCCCGGAGCAGCGTTTCCGGGATGGTGTAGCGCACCAGCTTGTTTTTCGATTTGACCCCGGCGATTTTCACGTTGCTTTTGCCCTCCGAGGTGATGACGGGAATGTTCGCCTCCGCTTCCAGCGCAGGATATTCGGTGCTGTTCGCCGTCTCACTGACAATCATCGGGGATACTGCTTCTTCTGCCCGCGCCGGAATCAGCACAGACAGCAGAATCAGCATCAGCATCGCAAGCAGCACCTGCTTGGCAATATCCATTGCTTCCCCTGCGGGAATCGAACGGTTCATGTTTCTCTGCATATTGTTCTCCTTTCAAATGTGGATAAAATAGGTAGGAAAAAGGGAGCCCATGCGCTGGACTCCCCGAAAATTACAGACCGGGCATCCGCCCAAACGAATGAAAGTGACTTTTCCAGTAAACATCGTTCAAATTCGCGTAACCAATGGGACTTCCGCAGTGGATCATCATACCATTGCCGACATAAATGCCGCAGTGCGTAATGCCATCCACGCCGTCGCCCATCGTGCCTTCAAAGAACACCACGTCGCCCGGTTCTGCCTGTGCCGCCGGAACGTTCCGGCACAAGCTCCGCAGTCCCTTTGCGCCCAGCCTGCCCGTATTGTATACGCCGGAATTGGTAAATACATAGCTGACAAAGCCCGAACAGTCAAAACTGGTTTCGGGCGATGCACCGCCCCAGACATACGGATAGCCGATATATTTTTCCGCCTCCGCCATGAGTGCGGCGAAAGTCGGGCTGCTTGCGAGCGTCTCGTCGGGAATGTCGTACAGCATGGGGTCTTTGAGCGGGGCGGCGTAAGGATTGCCGTGGAAAATGCCCTCCATATTGCCGTGCGTCGCCATGTACAGCGCGTACATGCCCATCGTGTGATGGCTCATGCTGACAACGGGCAGGTGCGACAGATTCCTGTTTTCCAGCCGCACATGACAGACTGTATAAGCATACGGTACGTGAACCGTCACCATCTCCAAGCGTTCTGTTTCCGGGTTGTAGCGCTGCTCGGTTTCCATGCGGTATCGTGTTTCTTTCGTTACGGATTCTGTCACGATGTACTGGAGCTTGAAGTATTTGTCCAGCACCGGCATAGCGGTTTCCAGCGTCCAGTCCTGTCCATCGAAGCAGGCGGAGATGATGGCCATCAGCACATAGGGGTCGTGCCAAATTTCGTCTGCATCCACCTTCACTTCATCATATTCCGGATGATGGCGGGCGTAATTGCTCATTTCCTCTTTGAGCTGCCTTTCCATGCCGGCATACGCGCTTTCCGCCGCTTTTACGTCTGCTTCCTCCGCCGGATAAGTGCCAATCACGATGGATTCCAGCACCGACTGCGCCAGCGGCGTACAGGATTGCAGGCTGCTCATCACCGCAAGGAGCAGCGCCGCCAGCGCAAGCACCGCCCAAGCCGTCGGATGGCGGGCAAACGTCTGGCGCAGCCTTTTCTTGATGTTTTCGGCTTTGGGAACTGCATTTGCTGCTGCTTTCGGTGCGGGGGCAGTGCGATTGGCTGGCCTGCGGGAAGATTTTGCGGCTGCATACTCCTGCCGGATGGCGCGTTTCTGCTGCCAGCGGGCATTGTGCCGCTTGGGGGCTTTCCCCGCGTGCGCCGCCGCCCGGAACGCTTCTTCCTGCATGTCGTCTGCTGTCAGCGCGGCTTGCACAGCGCTGTTCTCATCTTCATTGGCTTCTGCCGCCTGATGATGGAGTTGGGCATGGGCTGCATGAATACCTTGGTGAAGCAGCGGCGAATGGCTGCTTTCAGGCTGACCGGCGCGTACTGCCTGCATCTGTTCCTCCTTGCTGAACTGCAAGCGGGATGTGCCGCGATGGCGCTCCTTTTCCATCAGCGCCGCCCTTCCTTATGCTGCATCCGTTGATACATTTCCTCGCTCCCGTGGTCTGCTTCCGCTGCCGCACGCAGCAGCGCGTACACTGCCAGCGTCAGCACGGTGCAGAAAATGCAGCTGCCCAGCACCAAACCATATGTCATGGAATGCACCTCCTGTATTTAATGTTCATTCTGCACTGCCTTGTCCGACAGTTTGGTGGTCATCACCTTGTACAGCATGGTATTCTTCGGGAAATGATCCTGAAATGGAAGAATCACATTGCCGTAAAACAGCAGCCCTTCACCCTCGCCGCTCTGCGTGACGTAGGATAGCTGATACGGCGAAATGCCTAACTTCTTCGCCAGAATCTCCCGGTCGCCGGATGCCTGATTCAACATGCAGATGAAGTCGGAGTTTTCCAGAATGTTCTCGACTTCCTGACTGGCCAGCAGATCCTTGACGTTCTGCGTAATGCCCGTCGGGATGCCGCCCCACTTGCGGAATCGCTTCCAGATTTCAACGGAATAAGCAGCGGTCTGCTCCTCGCGAAGCAGCAGATGAAACTCATCCATGTAATACCGGGTGGACTTGCCTTCACTGCGGTTTGCCGTCACGCGCCCCCAGACCTGATCCTGCACAATCAGCATACCGAGCTTTTTCAGCTGCTTTCCCAGCTCCTTGATGTCATAGCAGACCATGCGGCTGTTGACATCCACATTCGTGCGGTGGTTGAACACATTCAGCGAGCCCGTCACATAGATTTCAAGCGCCGTTGCCAGCGTCTGCGCTTCCTTCTCCGTCTGCTGACGAAGCGCGTTGTACAAATCTTCCAGAATCGGCACGTTTTCCGGCTGCGGGTCATTCAGGTACGGCTGATACACAATGTGGACAGCACGATCAATCACCGTTTTCTCAATGGGCTGCAAACCGTCCCGCCCGCCGACAATCAGCTCGCACAAGGACAGAATGAAATCCGATTTCAGCGACAGCGGGTTGTCATCGTCGCTGTAATTCAGGTTGATTTCCATCGGATTGATGTAATTGCTGCTGGTCGGCGAAATTTGAATGACCTGACCGCCGAACTGCGCAACAAGCGGTGCATATTCACCTTCGGGGTCGCAGATGATGACATCATCGTCCGTGACCAGCATGACATTGCTCATTTCGCGCTTGGCGGAGAAGGATTTGCCTGAACCGGGTGTACCCAAAATCAGCCCGTTGGGATTTTTCAGCTGCTTCCGATCCACCATAATCAGGTTGTTGGACAGCGCATTCAAGCCGTAGTACAGCGCTTCTGCGCCGTTTTGACACAGTTCCTGCGTCGTAAACGGCATAAAGACCGCCGCCGCCGAAGTGGTGAGTCCGCGCTGAATCTGGATTTGGTTCTCGCCCAGCGGCAGGCAGGACACCATGCCAGCCTCCTGCTGGTAGTCCAGCGGAATCAGCTGACAGTTGTGCTGCAAAGCAATGCTCTGCGCCTGCTTCACGTCCAAATCCAGCTGATGGTGGTTGTCCGCCGTGTTCATCACCAGCAGTGTCGCCAAGAAGAAGCGCTCGTTGCGGTTCTGCAATTCTTCCAGCAGCTTTTTTGCTTCGCCGCCGTAAGCAGCCAAATCAGACGGCAGAATTTCCATGTCATATCCGGCGCGGACGGCTTTTTTCTGCTCATCAATCTTCATTTGATCCAGCGCCGTGAGCTTATGCTTAATGTCCTTGATGGCTGCAGTCTGGTCAATCGCCTGCAAGTGAAAGCTCACCACAAGGGAGGAATCCATTGCGAGAAACTCCGCCAGACAGCGGTCATTGAGTTCGGACGCAAGAATGGAGAAGAAGCTGACCGCGCTCACTTTGCTGCCCATGCCGAAACGCTGCCGCTCCCCGAATTTGAAGGAAGAGGGAACGATAAAGTCCTTCGTGCGCAGTCCGGTGGGCGCAAGCCATTTCCAGTCAAACAGGAACGGTGTCTGCGCATCCAGATGGAACATATCGTACATCAGCTTCAAGCGCTCTCTGCCATCCATCGGAGCGGCTGCCGCCCCAAGGCGCTTGAAGTGATTGAGCAAATCCGTCTCAATGCGTTCCAGACGCGGCTTTGCCGTCCGGTAGTTTTCCGATTCCACGCCGAAAGTCAGATACTTTCGCTTGCTCAAACCATTGCTGCCCTTGGCAAGCTGGTTTTGCAGCATTTCCGTGTATTCGCGGCGGATTGCGTCGAAGCCGTCCGCCTTGTCGGGAAGCAGAATGCGCTGCTCAACCGCATCCGCATTCGCTGTCAGGTTCAGAAACGAAAGCTGCAAATGCACGCTGCTGTCAAATGCGTTCAGAAAGTCACACCAGCCCTCGAAGATGGCGCTTTTATCTTCGTTCTGCGCCAGCTGATAGTTGATGTCCCAGAACTGCACAGTCTTAGTGTAGTAACTTGGGCTGACGCGGCAGATGCCATCCGGCCACATGCGTTCATACGGAATCGTCTCCTGTACGGAATGCGGCGGTTTCTTCCGCTGCTGACGGCTGCGCATGAGTGCCTGCAGCTGCCGTTTCTCAGCCCTTGTCAGTCTGATTTTGTCTTTGTTTGCCACGAAGAATCTTCTGCACCTCCTGCTGATTGCGGATACTCCGGTCAATCGTTTTGTAGAAATTGTCGTTCTGCCAGACGCGGATGCGCGGACGCACGAATCGCGCCTGAATGAAATGCCGAATCAGCACTTCCAGCGGCTGCCCATGCCGTTCAAACATCGCCAGCAAAAAAACGGCAGCATAAGCAGCATCATGAGCAGCACCGAAGGGCTGACACCCAGCGCATCCTTCGCCAGAAAGAAGGCGGGAACGCCTATCAGCGCCCCCAGCCCGAAACAGACGACCTGACGCTTCGTCAGGTTGAAAAGAAACTTGGACTTGACGCGCGACAAGTCCTTGGGAATCGAGACATATGCCATTGCCTATTGCTCCTTCCTGCGGCGCATAGGTTTTGCTTCCTGCGCCGCTGTTTTCCACAGTCTTTGCAGTGCCTGTGGATTTCTTGTGGATTGCTTGTGGATGCAGTGTGGATAAGCTGTCCCAGAAACCTTTGCTGCTGTTTTGGGGATGAGAGGTCAGTGCGCATTGAACACGTTAGACCGATGTCGGTCTAACGTGTTTAATGCCTCGTAAAAAATAAGACCGATAAATTCTGTGAAAGCTGGTATTTACACTATGTTTAGCAAGAAAGTATCGGCCTAATTCTGAGCTACTTTAGTCCTAAGATTTTTAACTTTTCATCTTCGGTAAGGAAGTCCCATTTCCTTACCGCCTGTTTGCCTAACATCTTTGAAATGGCCTCTGCCGCCATTTCAGGATCGGTCTCCGCGTAGATTTCTGTTGTGGAAACATCCTCATGCCCAAGAAGTTTTGCTATCTCCGGGAGAGAAACCCCAAGCCTGTATAGCTGCGCCCCATAGGAATGTCGGAGAAGGTGCGGATGGATGGAAGGCAACTTTGGGTTGGAACATCGGGCGGCGTCCCCATACTTTTTCAGGATGCGCTGCACGTTGTCCTCAGACATCATTTCTCTGCCAACTTTTGCAGTCGGATAGAAAAGGTAATCATCCGGGTTCTCTTTGGGATGGTAAAGGTGGCAGTAATACTTGTAGTTTTTTAGAAAAGAATCTTCCGGAATGGGGACGATACGCGGTTTGTTTCCTTTGCCGGTGATTCGGATATACGGATACTTTTCATTTATAATGATGTCTTTTAACTGGACAGAACGCATTTCGGCAAGCCGTGCCCCGGTTGAAAACAGGAACAGGATAATGAAACGATCCCGCACCCCTATCTTTGTCTGTGGCGGCTGCGCGAGGATCAGTTCAATATCTTCCTTATTCAGCCAGTTATGGCGTTTCGGGTACGTTTTCTTGTGCTTCACAGCAGAAATGCTGATTTGCAGGGGTACAAGCTCCATATCACGGGTAGCGGCATATTTCAGATATGCCTTTATTCCGGACAGCCGGACATTCCGTGTGCCAACACTGTTGCTGTCAGCAACACTGCTCAAAAATTCGCGGATCACTTCTTCTGTGACAAAATCAGTCGTGATCTGGTCAACAGTTTTTGAGTAGGTTTCGTAGAGATAAATACGGAAAGCGTTCAATGATTGGCAGTAAGTTTCGATTGTCCGTTCGCTGTGAAGTTCAGAGCGCAAGTGGTTGAAAAAATCCTTTGTGTAGATAAAAAACATCTTTTTCGGCTCTTGTTTATTCTTCCGCATAGACCACACCGATTCCTTTCTCAAGAGCGTCCAGCTTCTCCCGGTAGACAGGGAAAAGCTGTGAGGTTATATGCAGATAGTACAGTGTATAGCGGATGTGTTTGTGTCCCATGTACCTGCAAAGATACTGAATCCAGTTATAGAAATCTTCTCCTGCGTCAGCGCATTTTTTAATGTTTTGAACAGCAAAGAGATGGCGGAGGCCATGCGTTGTAAACCTTTTTCCGGGCAGTTCCAACAACCCAGCCTTTTTAAGTATGGCCTGAAAAATCTTGCAGACATCGGCGCTTATCATGTGCTCCCGTTCCTGGTTCGGCTTGAAAAAATAAGTACGGTCAGGGAACTGCTTCTGGTAATACTGGTCAAAACGGTAGCATAAGTCCAGAAGGTCATCTGACAAGGGAAGCTCCCTATCTTTCATGCCCTTCGATTGGTAGATACAGATCGTTCCTTTGGGGAAATCAATATCTGACACCTTCAGGTTGCACGCTTCGGAGCTGCGGAGGCCACAACAGTAAACTAACCGGAAAAATACCGGGAACATGGTGTCTTTATACGGATAGGTCTCTGTTGGGATCAGCTTTGTGTCAACAGTTTTAAAAAACAGCGAAAGCTGTTCATCCGTAAACAGATGGGGTTCCTCTGCCTTTGACCTCTTAATCCGATAATTCGGGACATAAGCGTTTAAGCCAAGTGACTGCTGGTATTCCCCGATATGCTTCATTGTTAAGACCCGCCGCGCCATGTGGTGCCGGGATGGAGAATCGGAGCTGTGAATCCATGTTTCGGCAATCTCCTTTGTAAGAAGGGTGGCTTCTGGATACTCTCTGGCACAGAAAGCATCAAAGTCGTCAAGGAAAAAAACAATAAACTTTAACTGTAAACCGGAACGCTGCCGGATGGTAAGCATTTCTTCCATAACAGGGCCAAATTTGCTTGCGTACATCAGTATTCCTCCCTTCGGCAAGGAATCAGGGAGATGTCTAACGCACACCGCTTCATTTTTGTTTCATCCGTTGAGAGATACACGCGGACAGAGTTTTTGTCGATATGCCCTAACATTTCGGAAATGAGCGGCAACGGTGTTCCTGACTGCAAAAGCCGCGACGCAAAAGTGCGCCGGTAAATATGGAGACCATCGTGCGGAAGATTTTCATAGGATTCCGTCCCCTGTGTACGGTATTTCATCCTGTAATGCCTGCGGGCCAGCTTTTTTATCGGGCCTACGGACGTGACGAAAATGTATTCCTGCTCACAGTCCCGGCGCTCGTTCAGAATGTAATCAATAATGGCGTTTTGAGTGGCGCTGTCTATGGGAATTTCAAGGTCAACGCCCGTCTTTTTCTGGCGGATATGGATGGTCTCTTTTTCCCAGTCGATGTCGCAGAACCTCAATGCCCGGATGTCACAGCTTCGGAGGCCGGTATGCAGCGCCAACAGGAGAATCGCCTGATCCCTCTTGTTGACAAGGCTGTTCGGCTCATCTTCCAGAAGGTCTGCCTCTACTTTTTCGTCAATCGTAGTAATGATCTTATTTCTGGACTGGCGGATTTTAGGCAGGGCATAAGGAAGAGTCTTGCAGGCTGTGTAACCGGCATCTGTTGCAAACCGCAGGAACTTTTTCAGGACACACAATTCCGTCTGAACCCCTTTCAGGTTCCGGTTCTTGAACCGGTCTGTCTGGAAATAGTCCAGAAGGTTTGGGTTCCTTACCTCGGAAAACTTTGTAGTACCTACGCTTTCCAGATAAAGAAGAAGCCTGCAGACCATGGAACTGTACGACTTTATGGTAGTCGGATATTTGCCTTCCTCTTTCATAACTTTCTGAAATTCAACAAGAATGTTTTTATATTCATCAGTTTCAGGAAGTTTCGGGGTGAAACACAGATAATGATGCCATTCCGTCAGCGTTCCAGTCTGCTGTTCTGCCAGCAGATGGACGAACCTGTGCAGTGCTTTCCATTCAACATAGGATGCGCTAAGCACGCAAGCCGGATCGTGATCCAGAGAATTGACCCATTCAAGGCAGAGCGTCAGTTCAAACGGCTGATCCAGACTTTTTAAGTGTCCTACCAGCATTTCAGTAAAGCGTTCATAACGGTCAAGCACAGCATGGGACGTTGTGCCTAACCGTATGATTGTGGAGATGGTTTCGTCAACGAGATGACGGAACCCTTGTTCATCAAATTTCATAGGAACTCCTTTCTGTGGTGGGTGATTTGCTACCACCTACACTATATCAGAAAGGACGAAGTAGCTTAGAATTAGACCGATACTTTTTGTTTTGCATGGCGGTTTTACAGGCCTCATCACATATTTATCGGCATAACTAATTACCCGGCATTAAAAATAGATTTCGCGACGCTGCTGGTTTTGAAGAGCGTGAAGCACAGCAGCACCGTGTAGCCGATGCACGTCCACAAGGCGGTGCCGATGTCGCCGCCGGCGCTGATGCCCTGCACGAGTACCGCATAAATCGCGACGCAGACCATGATGAGGAATGCCTGAAAACCCAGTGTAAAGAGCGACCGAAGATAGTTGCTACCCATCTGCCCCCATTCCCGATTCACCATCGTCGCCATCGGAATCGGCGCAATGGATGTGACCATGTAAATCTCAATCATACGCCCATATATGACGATGAAGATGCAGATGCTCAGCACCCACGCTAAGATGCCCATCAGCGAGGACTGAAACCACAGCCCGAACAGCGGGCCGATTTCCATTGCCATCAGCGCCTGCTCCATGTCTCCAAGCAGCGCGGCGGCATTCAGTGCGGTATCGCCGATGATGATGCCCGATGCCTGACTGACGACGTTCTGCGCAACATCGAAAACCGCCATCACGATATTCCATGTGTTGGTAACAATCAGCACCGCGGCGAAGGTTTTGAAAATCCACTTGAAGAAAAGGAAGGTGTCAAAGTCGTGCAGACTGTTTCGGTCAATAAGCATCTGAATCAGTTCCAAGCACATGATGAAGGTCAGAATAATGCCTGCAATCGGCACAACGACGTTTTCCGACAGGCTGCGAATCATCTGGAAGATGCCGCCGTGCCATGCTTGCGGCGTTGTGCCGACGACCGCCGCCGCCTCGCCCACGCGGGTGTTGATGGCATCAAACAGACCAGACAGGTTGCTGATGATGCCGCTGACCAGCAGCCCTTTCAGGCATTCCGTGATTTTATCCCAGATGAAATTCAAAGGACATCCCTCCTGCGGAACCCGCTTCCGTTATCCTCCGGAAGCGGGTGAAAGATGGTGCTTTGATCATCCGAACAGACCGGACAGCAGCGGAACAAGGGTGGTGCCAATCAGCGCCACCCC
>ULVD01075932.1_pt1 | contig 19712 bp, 11 predicted proteins | sample 1959101 | NCBI WGS metagenome assembly ULVD01 (sample SAMEA4835777, study PRJEB28245) | human gut metagenome | biome: gut microbiome; material: fecal sample | place: Denmark | collected 2008
TGACGGGATACCTGGCGGATACAGTTGAACGTTCCCTTCAGATTCACATGGATGACTTTGTCAAAATCCTCTTCACTCATCCGCATCAACAGCCCGTCTTTTGTAATTCCTGCATTATTGACAAGAATATCTACTCTTCCATATGTTTTGATCACCTGCGCAAAAAAGTCTTCGCAGGCCTTATAATCTGTAACATTACACTGTAAGATGATGGACTCTCCACCTTCTGCTGCAATTTGGGCCTGTACTTCCTCTGCTTTTTCCTTAGACCCGTTATAATTAATAACGACAAATGCACCCGTTCTCGCCAGTTCCAATGCAATTGCTCTTCCTATGCCTCTGGAGGCACCCGTCACGACTGCTATTTTCTTATCTGCCATGCTTATGCTCCTCATTCTCTAATTCAGAATTGATGAAATCACTTTCTCTACATCTTCTACCGTCTGGATGTTATATACTTTTACATCCCGGTTAATTTTTCTCATAAATCCGGCTAAAGTCTTACCCGGTCCGATTTCCACAAAGGTATCCACCCCGGATACAATCATGTGTTCAACACTCTGCTGCCACCGCACGGAAGAGGAAATCTGCTTTGCCAACAGCCCCTTCGTCTCTGCAGAATCCGTCACATATTCTCCTGTAACATTGGTAACGTAAGGAATTGTAAGTGCTGACCATTCTACTTTTTCAAGTTCTCCTGCAAGTTCTTCTCCTGCCGTTTCAAGCATCGCTGAATGGAAGGGACCGCTTACGTTCAGCGAAATCACTTTTCTTGCACCTGCGTCTTTCAACTTTTTTGATGCCTCTTCCACAGCTGCTTTTGCACCGGTAATCACAACCTGTCCCGGACAATTATAATTTGCAATGCTCACTCCTTGTATGGAATCTGTCACTGCCTCAATCTGTGCTCCGTCCAGACCCATAACCGCAGCCATACTTCCCTGTCCTGCCGGAACAGCCTGCTCCATCAGGATGCCCCTCTTACGCACGGTAGTAATGGCGTCTTTCAGGCTCATGCCGCCTGCTGCCTCGATGGCACAGTATTCTCCAAGACTCAGACCCGCTGTCACATTGGGGTGAAGTCCTTTCTCTTCCACAACTTTTTCCATTGCCAGACACGTAGTCACCAGTGCCGCCTGAGTATACTCCGTCAGATCCAATTTATCATTTTTTTCAAAACAGAGGGCTTTCATATCCAGTCCCAACCACGTACTCGCTGAATCGTATACTGTCTTTGCCGTCTCAAAAGTATCGTAAAAATCTTTTCCCATCCCGGCCTTCTGTGCGCCCTGTCCCGGAAAGATAAACGCTGTCTTACTCATAAATTCCGGTTCCTTTCAACAATTCATCTGTCTCTTTCACCAATTTCTGAATCAACTGTTCACAGGTCATCTGTTCCTTCACAAGTCCTGCACTTTGTCCTGCCATTACGCTTCCTGTGGTCACATCTCCGTCCACAACTGCTCTTCGCAAGCCGCCCAGTGTCAGAAGCTCAAGTTCCTCAAATGGAACACCCTCCGCTTCCTTCTTCAGGTATTCCTTTGTCATCTGATTGCGGAGCGCCCGCACCGGATGTCCTGTAGTACGTCCGGTTACTTTTGTATCAATATCCTTTGCTTTCACAATACAATTCTTATAATTTTCATGAACCTGCGATTCCCTGGTCACCACAAAACAAGTTCCCATCTGGACCGCTTTCGCTCCCAGCATAAATGCCGCCGCAATTCCCCGTCCGTCTGCAATTCCGCCTGCTGCAATCACCGGAATTTTCACAGCATCCACAACCTGAGGTACCAGTACCATCGTTGTCGTCTCTCCGATATGACCACCGGACTCTGTTCCCTCTGCTACCACGGCATCTGCTCCACACCGCTCCATACGCTTAGCCAAAGCAACGGAGGCAACTACCGGAATCACCTTTACTCCGGCTTCTTTCCACATCTTCATATATTTCTCCGGATTTCCGGCACCGGTAGTAACCACCTTAACGCCTTCTTCCACGATAACCTTTGCCACTTCATCGGCATAAGGACTCATCAGCATAATATTGACGCCAAATGGCTTATCCGTCAGTTCCTTTGCTTTCTGCACCTGCTCCCGCACCCATTCTGCCGGAGCGCTTGCTGCTCCGATCAGTCCAAGTCCTCCTGCCTCCGATACAGCCGCTGCCAGATGATACTCTGCCACCCATGCCATACCACCCTGAATAATCGGGTATTCGATACCTAGTAATTCGGTGATTTCCGTCTTCATTCCCTTTTGCCTCCTGATTTCTGAACAAGTCCTTACTGCAGTTTCTTGATATATTCCTCTACATCACCGATTGTCTGAATGTTCTCCAGATCGTCTGTCGGAATTTCCACGTCATACTCTTCTTCCAACGCCATCACCATCTCAAACAAATCCAGGGAATCCGCTCCCAGATCCTCTTTAAAGGATGTCTCCGCTGTCAGTGCACTTACCTCTGCTCCTAATGATTCTGCTACAATTTCTTTGATTCTTTCTAACATGATTTTTCTCCTTTTTCTTAATTTCTAATTTTCATAGATGTCGGGGGCAAAAGGTATTTTGCCCTATGATACCTACGGACTGCTACGCACTTTTTGACCCTGGTATCATTTATATTCTTACCACTGTAAGAGGCTCGCCCCATAGGACAGTCCTCCGCCGAATCCGGAAAGGATCAGACGATTTCCGCTTTGAATCACACCTTTTTTATGTAACTCATCCAACAGAATGGGAATGCTCGCGGAAGAGGTATTCCCATATTCCTCCATATTGATGGGGAATTTGCCCATATCTTCTCCCAGTCTCTTCGCAACGGATCTCACAATCCGTTCGTTTGCCTGATGAAGCAGATAATAATCAATCTCTTCTGTTTTCATTTGTTCCCTGTCCAGTAATTCTTTGATTACCTCCGGAACCTTTGATACCGCAAACTTAAAGACCTCTTTTCCATCCATCTGCATGTAAGTCTCCGGAAGCTGGGGCTGCGTTTCATATCTTTTCTGATTTCTGCTGCTGCAGGTGAGCACCTCGCCTTTTGCTCCCACAGAATGTGTTGCCTGAACATATCTGCCTTTTTCCGAAGCCCTCAGTACAACGGCTCCCGCTCCATCTCCAAACAGGATACAAGTAGAACGATCCGCCCAGTTTGTCAGATTGGAAAGGCTCTCCGCCCCGACTACAACGGCTGTCTGATATATTCCCTGACTGATATATGCCTGCGCCGTATTCAGCGCAAACAAAAATCCGGTACACGCAGCATTCAGGTCAAAGCAGGTAGCATTCACTGCCCCTATCTCTTTTTGTACCTCACAGGCGGTACAAGGCATAATCCTGTTGGATGTGATTGTTGCTACAATCAGCAGCTCCACATCCTCTGTAGCTATACCTGCATCCATAATTGCGGCCTTCGCAGCTTCGGATGCCATCTGCGCAGTATTCTCACCCTCATCTGCGATGTGCCTTCTCGCAACACCGGTACGCCCCCGTATCCATTCATCATTGGTATCCACCATCTGGGCCAGTTTATCATTATCCCAAACAAGTTTCGGAATAAAGGAACCGGTCCCGCATATTTTTCCAACCATAATCTTCTTCCTGTCATTGGTTTTATTTTAAAATACTTTGATTATCAAATTATATCACAACAAAACTTGTTGTCAAGAATAAAAAAGGCCTCACCCACAGAATCTTTTCGACAAAATTCCGGGTGAAGCCTTTCCATCCTTCAAATATACACAATATCTTTCCTATTACCCGATACAAAGAGAAACAAACATTCCAACCAATACCAATGTCATCAAAAATCCCGTCCCGAAAATATTTGCTAAACTTCTGCTTTTTCTCATGATTCCTTCCTCCTCACCTTTCAGCGGTTTCTCTTACGTTTCTGGCACAGCGTATCTGACCGGTTATTTTCAGTACGGCGTACCAATTTTCAGCTATCATTTACAGAACACGTGTTTTGAACTTATGTTTGTATTATAGCAGAACGTTCGTTCGGAATCAAGAACTTTTTTAATTTTATAAGGGGATTTTTGCTGCTCAGGCAAATTCCTCTTACCTCTTTAGGCATCTGCTTTTTTGGCTTCATTCATGAAGTTGCTAAATCTTTGAATCATCATTGCACACTGTGCACGGTTTACCTTTTCCTGCACATTAAGTTTTCCATTGTCTCCGATAATAATGCCGTCTCCAACTGCCCATGCCACCGCATATTCAGCGAATTCACTGACAGAGGCAGCATCCGGGAATTTTTTCAGATCGCCTTTTGCAGATACATCCATCTCTTTGAATTTCGCATAACGGTACATCATAACTGCAAATTCTTCACGGGATATCTCCTTTGCCGGCATAAACAATCCGGTATCGGCATACCCTGTAACAATTCCGTTTTCACTTGCCCATACAACTGCTTCCGAATAGTATTCTCCATCCTTTACATCCTGAAATGCCTCCGAATACGTTGTTTTTGGGCAACCCGCCATACGGTAAAGAATCACAGCAAACTGTGCACGTGACAATGCATCTGCCGGTCCAAAGGTATCTGCTGTCAATCCTGTCATGATACGTCTGGAACTTACATAATCTACACAGCCAGCGTACCAAGCGTCCTCGTTAACATCCTGAAATACCAAAGGTAAATATTCCAACCGGTTCAACGCATCGGATAATACCTTTGCCGCATCATCTACCATCTTTTGTGTTGCGTCTTCATTTTTCAGCACCGCATTGGCTTCCGCCAGAGCTTTCTGCATATCCGCAATACTTTCCTGTGTGTAAAGACTGATCTTTATTGCAGATGCCTGATCAACCACTGCCTTCAGGTCATCCTTCTGAACCTTAACAGATGCGGGCACAAACTGCCAGTAATCCAGATTCATCAACGTATCCTCCATATCACTGCCTCCATCAAATACCAGAAACAGATTATGGATTCCTGTTACCGTCTCTTCCAATTTGCAGGTATATTCCTGATACGTTCCTGCAGTATTGTTTACATCCACAGTTCCTACTTTCTTTCCTTCCGGACTATCCAGACGAAGTTCAATGGTTCCGCCGACTGAAGAAGCCGCTTTGACCTTAAATACCTCCGCTCCGTCCGCTCCAAAGTCTACACCTGCAACCGCAGTCCAATCGCCTTTCTGAATGTCGGTCAGCGCCCGGTTTAATGTCAATCCTGTAACACTCTTCTCCGTGCAGCCGTCCACAGAAATTCCATTCTGCCATGCAATCGTCTCCGCTTCCGTAATCCGGTATGGATCCACTTCCTTCAATTGTACAATTCCCTCATAATCTGCGGTGATCGGTTTGATATTGCCGTTCCCGTAGAACTCAATTGCATTGATATGGGTGGAACGATATCCTTTTTCAATTCCATTTGCCTTCCCCAGTGTCTGTGCATGATACGTAATGTAATACTGTCCGCCGAATTCAAAAATTGCATGATGGTTGTTGCCGCCAACCTCAAAGTAATCATAAGGATTCTCCAAAATCTCTCCCACATAAGTAAATGGCCCCATCGGCGAATCGCTTACCATGTAACAGATGATTCCATACCCCGGATTACCTTCCTCATGCTGTCCCGAGAAATTAGAACAGTAACTATAATAATACTTATCGCCGTATTTATGGATACCGGAATCTTCAAACATACAAGGAGCATCAATCATCCCTGCATCGCCTTCCACACTGGTCATGTTATCCGCAAGTTTGATTACTCTGGCAGTCTGCGGGTGATTGCAGCTTGCGTTATCCTTATCATTCGGAATACCGCCGCCGTAATACAGGTATCCGTTACCGTCATCATCTACTAAGACCGCCGGGTCAAACAGCCATACCACACCTTCTGCCTCCTTACTGCCAGGTGCAATCAGAGCTTTACCGTTTGGATCTGTAAATGGTCCAATTGGGGAATCTGCTTCCAACACACCGATTCCGCCTGCTCCGTCTGCGAAATACAAGAAGAATTTCTCTTTGCCGTCAATCGTCTTGTGTGCTGCTGCCGGTGCCCAGGAACAGGTTGCCCACTTGGCTGCTCCATCCGGATTGTTCTTCCCAGCTACCGGGATCGCACCATGATCCGTCCAGTTTACCATATCTGCGGAAGAAATCACACTGATCGTACTGATCTTTCCGTATGTATTATCAATCAGATTTCCATTCTCGTCATACTCATATTCATCGGAAGTCATATAGATATAAACTCTTCCATTATACTCCATCGCATACGGATCCGCACCGTACTTATAATCAACCAACGGATTGGAATTTCCAATCAGCTTGGCAACCGCATTGGAATCCATCTTCAGAAGCCCGATACTTGCAGAAGCCGTATTGGTATTATAAACTGCCTCTCCTCCAGTAACCTTAATATAATCCGTTCTGACTGTTACACTTGTATCTTTATTAAGATATCTATTCACCTTCAATTTCAAAGTGGCAAACAACCTGTCTTCACCCGCTTTATAATCCACTGTCTCTCCGCTCAATGAAAGCTTCAACTGTTGATTTGCAAAACTCCAGGTTGCATTACCTGTCAGGGCCTCCTCATTGAATTCCACGTCTTCCACACCCAGTTCCTTCGGAATCGAGATAGAAACTTCCATTCCCCGATAAGTACCATCCGGCAGAGATGCCAGTTTCAACGGTACATCAAAGACCGTATTCTGGACTCCGGGAATATCACTCACAGATTCCATCGTTGCATTCAACAACTTCTCATCTCCTGATGCTGCACCCGCAATCTTATCAGAAACCCGGAAATAATCAAAGTCCACGTAGCCGCCGGCTGCCTTCGTTGCATAATTAAACAATGCATAACGATATCCCATAAAGTGCGGCTGTGTATACGCCATCTGCAATTCATCACCAATCTGTGTCCAGTTGATGCCATCCAGACTATAATAGAAGGTTGCCTGATTCGGCCACTGTCTGAAATCACAATCCGCTTTCAGATAAACACGATCCTGATTCAATTCCACACGCGCAATCTCCTGACCGATCTCATCATTTTCGTCCACTGCCCTCTGCATAACCAGATATCTCCGGCCGTTTTCCATCTTAACGCCTGCGAATCCGAAAATCTTCTGGAATACAGAAAGTCCGGTTACATCCCCATTTTTCATATTTCCAACTTCAACCGCAACACTTCCGGAAGAAACAGGGCCATACGTCCTCTGAGTAAGTGTATTTTTTGCTTCCTGAATGCCGGAAGCCAACGCACCTGTTGTCAGCCGCAGATATCCACTGCGTTCTGTCAGAGACCAGTTATTGTTATTCGGGTTATGATTCCACTGCCATGCCAGATTCAGGTTGGAACCGTTGTAATCATGTTCCCCATCTTCTGTGGAAATCACATGCTTACGTTCCACAACCGTCACATCATCTACATAAAAATCCATCAGATCCAGATTGTCATCCGGAGACGGCACCCAGGTATTCTCCAAAAACAGTGTCTGTTTCTCCGTCTTGAATTCCTCCGGCATGGTAAAACTGCCTGTTATCGTTGTCCATTCCCCACGTTTTGCAGTACCTGTCATCATAATCGTATAACTTGTCCAGTCACCGTCAGAGAGCGTCATATTAAAATCACGCGCTTCCGGCGTACTGTCTCCTGTATACTTAATCTTCATAAAGATGTCGTAGGTCTTCCCCGCCTTCACCTTACCTGTGATATCCTGTTCAGGTCCTGCAGCCGTAGACCTGGTGTTGGTACGGTTTGTCACCTTCAGACTGTAAGAGCCACTTGCAGCTTCCTCTGTAACCACTTCAAGAGTTGCCCCATCATGCGCATACCAGCCTTCTGCAGTACCTGATTCAAAATCTCCGTTTATCAGGATTCCCGGTACGGATTCCACCGCTACCCCGATATCATCAATAGAAAAATCTGCGGTACCATCGCCGCTGATATAAATAAAAGCATCTGACACATCCAGATCCTCCGGTATTGTTACAGTATTTGGCACAAACTCTGCCCATTCACCGCTCTTTGCTTCCACACTGCCCAATACCAGATAATGATCCCCATCTCCGCTGGTCTTTCTTGCCTTAAGCATGATGGTAAAATTGCAGGTGGGCTTATCATTATCTTCATATAATACTCTGCCGCTTCCGCTGTATTTGCCGCCGATAACCACTTTATGATTCAGTTTCTGGCTCGCGCCGTTCCAATCCTGCTGTCTTTTGGTCACCTTCAGTACCTGATTATCATCCCTTGTCTCAACAGCAATCTGAGAAGCCCCAAAAGTTTCCCAGGAATCTGTGCCGTCATCAAATCCTCCGTTTGTCACCAGATCTCTGGCTGCCGCCGATAACCCATTCTCCATAGCATAGGCTGTCACTGCATCCTGGGATAATGCCTGAAGTTCCGACTGCTTACCAACCGGGGTATCAAACCCTTCTTCCAGATAACCGGCGCGCTCGGCTCCATTATAAAATTCATCGGAAATTACGATACTTTTTTTCTCCTGCCCGGTTACAGGAAGTTCCATGACTGCTTTTGGCTTCGCAAATACCGGCCATTGCTCCTCCCAGGTTACAGAAGTTAAAACCGGAATTCTTCCTACGGCACCATGATCCTGAAAAAGCAGAGAGTACCAGTTTCCGTCCTCCGCCTGCACCAGACCGCCCTGAGCAACTCCGGCACCATCCTCCACACCGTCATACTCCAGACCGCTGTTCAGTACAATCCTGCCCTCCCATTCTCCGGTAATGGAATCACTGCGCCAGCAGATTTCTTCTCTTCTTCTGTCTGAGGGCCACTGGATCATCATTGCATAATACATTCCGTCCACTTTATATACATGACACCCTTCCGCATGGAGCCCATCTGCCAGATCTATACTGGCATCCGCAATAATGTTCCGATCCAAACCGCCTTCTTTATAAGTGATATTTCCTTCCGCATCCTCTTCCAGTTCACGTACATTCAGATTTCCCTGTCCGGAAAACAGATAGATCTTACCGTCATCATCAAAGAAAAGTGACAGATCATGATTATATCCTTCCAATACGGATTTTTTCCATGATCCATGTTCTATATCCGTGGTAGTAAACAAGTAGGTCCTCCATGTTGTCAGACTTGCCACCGCTACATAATATTTTCCATCGTGATATTTGAGACTCGCTGCCCAGGAACCCTGTCCGTAGGCATTTTTTCCGTTTCTCAGTGCAAATTCATCCGTGTCCTCCAGAATTCCATAACAGTAATTCACGATTTCCCAATTTACCAGATCCTTTGACTTCATAATCGGACACCCGGGCGACATATGCATCGTGGTACTTACCATATAATAGGTATCCCCCACCCGAATCACATCCGGATCCGGTACGTCTGAATATATCACCGGATTTGTGAAAGTTCCGTCCCCATTGTCCCTGGATGTGGATGCCTGCACATCGAATGGCATAGAACCAGCTGCCGTTGTAACTGTCAAAATCACCGAAAGTGCCCCTGCCGCACATCTGCTGATACTTCTTCTTTTCTTCTCCATACTGCCTTTCCTCCATTCTTATTTTTATCAGCTAAGAAGATGACCGCTTTCTTTTCCTGAAAAAGAATATTCCGCCGCCTGCTCCGCCAATACCCGGTATGGCAAGCAACCATAACCAGGAGTTTGGAGCATCACTTTTTTCCCTCTCTTCCCTTTTGACGGAAGATCCTGCCGTCATCTTATTCTCTTTTCCGGATTTGTCTTCCGTTTCCGTCTTTACCACCGTCAACTCCACATCATCTATGATAAATGCTGCCGACGGGTCCATTGCCTCAAAATAGAGTATGTTCTTTACTGCTTCCGGATCCACTTGATATTCCCCGGTAATTTCCACCCATTCTCCGGCGGGCACTTCTGCTGCACCCGCAACCCGGTTGTACATAATTTCTCCGGATTTATCCTCCTCCTGCATCGAAAGAATAATTTCCTGCGCTATATATTCGTCATGTTTTACCCAAAAGGACACCTTCAACATATTTCCGCCGAGCCCGGCGCCGGTAAAATCTTTTTCCACTCCATGCCATGCCTCTGATCTTCCGCTTACAGCCAACGCCTTTTCACTTTCGTGCGCATCTGTTGTAATTGTTGCCTTTGCACTTCCGCGGTTATCGAAGAATATTCCGCCGTTCTCAAAATCAATCTTCATAGATTCAAACGGCTGAACCGTATCTTCTGTCACCGCCCCTACGGTAAGAACAATATCATCCATACAAAAAGCTGCCGTCTTATCCGAGGACTCAAAGTAAATCTCCGGTCGTACGGTATCTTCACTGATATCAATGTTACCGCCAAGCTCCACCCATTCTCCTGGCTTCGCTTCCTCCCCTGCAATCCGACTGTACACAATTTCTCCCGATGCAGCTTCCTCCTGTAAAGTCAGAATAATCTCCATCGTCTCCAAACTGTCATTCCTCGCCCAGAAAGTGACTGCCAGATTCCTGCCTGCAATTTTAGCCCCTTCCAGACTCTTCCCCACACCATGCCATGTTTCTGTTCTTCCCGTAACAGCAAGCGCCTTCTGACCGCCATGTGCCCTGTCCGTGACACTTCCCTTCGCATCACCGCGATTATCAAAAAACGTTTCCCCGTTTTCAAAGTCAATCACCAGGCGCTCAAAGGGTGGTACATTATTTTTCTCTGCCTCAGTCACAGACCGGGAATCCGGATTTCCATCCTCCTGTCTCTCTTCTTTTCTTCCCTCGTCTTTCCCATCACTTTTGCCGTTTTCATCGTTCCGGATCCACCCGATGACCTCCATAGTAATATCATCGATGAGAAATGAAGCGGCTGCATCTGAAGATTCAAAATAAATTACAGGCTGTACCGTCTCCGGCTGTATATTGATACTGCCGCTTAACCGCACCCATTGTCCCGGAGCAGCCTCGCCTCCTGCAACTCTATGGTATGTAACCTTCCCTTCTCCATCTGTTTCCTGCAAAGTCAAAATAATCTCTGTAGATACAGAAGCGATATTCTTTGCCCAATACGTTACCTGCAATCCTTTTCCCGACAATCCGGCTTCCGTCAGATCTTTTTCCACTCCATGCCAGCTCTGCGCTCTTCCTGTGACCCTAAGTGCATACGTTCCACTGTGAGCATCCTCCGTAATCCCGCCCTTCGCATCACCGCGATTGGTAAAAAACAGACTGCCGTCTTCAAAGTCAATGGTTTTCTTCTCAAACGGCATCACCGGATGCGGTTCTTCCAAAACCGGTGTCGGACCTGGCGGTTCCTCTTTTGCTTCCCTCACTGTTATCACCACCTGATCAATACTAAAGGATGCCTCAGCATTCGCGGACTCAAAGTAAAGTACAGCAGCCGTAGTTTTCTGATTCATAACAATCTCTCCGGACAATTGCCTCCATTCCCCCGCATGTATCATGACTTCTCCCTGAATCCAGTTATATTCTGTGGCCCCTTCTCCTTTTTCCTCCTGCAAAACCATATTGACCGTAATATCATGATCTTCATTGTTTCTGACATACGCAGAGATTTCCAGTTCCGCGCCGCCCGACGCCATATCTGTCAAATCCTTTTCAGCTCCGCTCCAATATTCCACTCTTCCGGTTACAAGCAGAGAGTTGCCGCTGTAAGCATTTTCCGAGGTGACCTTTGCCCCTGCGCTTCCGCGCCCTCTGAAACCGCCGTTGCTGCCATCCTCAAAATCAATGGTTACCGTCCTCGTTACAGCCGCATCCGCTCTAATCTGACCCGTCTGATTCATAATTCCCAACATCATGGAGAATATCAATATCCATGCACATGCTTTTTGCCCTTTTTTCTTTCTGAACACCCCATGTTCCTCCCCCCTTATCAGGAAACCGTTATCACTACATCATCAATGGTAAAAGAAGCTGTATCATCTGTAGACTCAAAATATAGAATCGGCCGGAGTGTATCTTCTGCCACCTGTACTTTTCCATTTACCTGAATCCATGCGCCCGGAGCTACCTCCTGCGTCTGTACTAAAGTGTTATATACTACCTGTCTGGAACTATTTTCCTCGGACATCGTGGCAGCCAGAACAATCGGTCTGTCTTCATTATTTTTCATCCAACAAGTTACTTCCACCGTCCTGCCTTCCACCTGCGCGCCTGTCAGATCTTTTTCCACACCGTTCCATCCCTGCGTCCTTCCGCTTACCAACAATGCCCGGGAACTCTCATGCCCATCTTCCGTAACCATCCCACTCCGTCGCCTCTGTTTGTAAAATAAACCTCTCCATCCTCAAAGTCCAGGGAAATCCCTGTAAATGGCTCTACATTTGTGATACTGTCACCATACTTTGTCCCGGTTATACTATCATCATCAACCGTAACCTGAATATCATCCAACATAAATTCATACGTTCCAGTCGCTTCAAAATTCAACTGCGGAAGTACCGCATCCGTATAAACTGGGATTTCCCCTTCTACATGTACCCACTCTCCTGCAGGAATCGGTTCGCTCCAGAGACTCTCCGGCCAGTCTTCCGTCACCATATCCGGCTTTCGTACCTGAAGGGTACAGCCGATGGAAAACGCCTCCCCTTCCACCGCATGACGCGTCCAGAATGAAACATGCAGACGTTTTCCAATCACATCCTTATCTGCCAGATCCAGAGAAACACCTTCCCAGGAAGCATTTCTTGAACCAATCCGAAAACAGTTGTCACTGTCATGCCCCTCCTCCTGCCAATAAATACAACCGTCTCCCCGGGCGCCAAAGAACAAGGTCTGCTTTTTGTCCTCCGCATCATAAAAATAAATTTCACGATTTTCATCTTCATAACCGCTCTCTGTCAGGGATTCCCTTATCTCCTCGTTCTCACCCCCATTCCCGCATCCTGCGGCAGCGATCCCTGCCGCAAATACAAGCATCCATACGATTATTCCACGTTTCATTCCCATAATCCTCCTCCTGTGTTCGCAGGTGCTCTGTGTCCTTTACTTATCATTTTATCCAAATACAGATCGCCTGTAATTATATAAGTTATAGTTTTTACTGAAAAAAACAGGGGAGATGACCCTCCGATTACACCCGGTAATCGGAAGGGAGCATCCCCTCCTGTTTTACAAAATACTTTAAAAAGCTCAGATAATTTACGTAACCCACTTTGGAGGAAATGTCCTGCCAGGATAATTCTGTGGTATCCGCCAGTTTCATGGCTTCCTGAATTCTTTTCTGCTGCAGATACTCATTCACACTCATTCCGGTCTCTTTTTTGAATTTCTGTCCCAGATATGCCTTATTCATATAAAATTTGTCGGCAAACTTCTGCAAAGAAATATCTTTCTCATACTGCTGCCGGATATACAGCTGCATGTATGAAACCGGCTGTTCTTTGTAAAACTCTGTTTCCTCCATCATCTGTAAGATACACCTGCAGATGCACCGCAGCACCTTCCCTTTTTCAGATCCCTCTTTCTCCTGTTCCTGCCGCCAAAGATTCTGGAAATCCCCATCCGTATGTTTCATCCTCTCATCCAGCATCCGGAATAGCAGCATCAGACAGCGCCCCCGGTTATTCCTCTCTTCGCTTTCTAAATACTCCTGTCCCAACAGCTTATCGATTTGTTTCTCTGCTTTTTCCATATTAAATTTTAAAACTTCTTCCACTAATTCTTCCAGAAAATCAGTTACCCCTGCGTATGGAAGCTCCTGCCTTTGCACATTCTCTCCTATGATAACCGACATGTACCTGTTTTTCTCAATCTCATCTCCTACACGCTCCAGCGCTTCAAAAAGTTCAGTTTTTATAACCGGTTTTAACAGATACTCCCGGATTCCAAGCTCCAATGCCTTTTGGGCATAATGAAATTCTCCGTATCCGCTGATAATAATGAATACAAATGTTCTCCCCCAAGTCTCCCTCATACGTTTCACCATCTCAAGTCCATTCAGTCTGTCCATACAGATATCTGTTATGACAATATCCGGCTTCAGGCTGCCTGCCGCTTCTACTGCCTGTAAGGCATCCGTATATGCCCCGATAACCTTATATTCCTCTCTCCCCTCAAGCAATCGGCTTAAACGCTCCAACGCCAGTGGTTCGTCATCCACCAATATGATCTGAATCATCCTCTTCCTCCTCCAAATGTATTAAAAATCCAAAGCAAGTCTCTTCGTCATTACTTTCCATCAATATCTCTGCAGCATCTTTATAATATAACAGCAGCCTGTTGTATACATTCCGCAGACCCACACCCTTGCCTTCTTCCTGATTCTCATGAAAGATGGACTCCCGCAGTTCCTGAATCCGTTGGGGCGTAAGCCGGGATCCTGTATTTACTACCCGTACAACCACAGAATCACTTTTTTTTCTTACACTCACCCGTACGTATCCGTGACCGGATTTTTTATGAATTCCGTGCTTGCAGGCATTCTCTACCAATGGCTGTACACTCATCTTCGGTATTCGGAAATCCTCAACCTCCCCATCCACTTCAATAGAAAAGTCAAATTGACTGGAAAAGCGCAGCTTTTCAATATCCAGATACATCTGTATAAACTCTGCCTCTTCTCGTACGCATACCTGATCCTCCCTCCAATCCAGAAGTTTCCGCATCATAATTGCCAGATGCTCAATAATCCAGGACACCTCCTGATAATGATTCCGTTCACTGATTACCAGAATCGCATTCAATGTATTAAATAGAAAATGTGGATTCACCTGGCTGATTAAAAGGTTCATTCTGGCTCTCATCCTTTCCAGCTCCAGCTCCTTTTTCTGTATGTTGAGCGCATACACTTCATTGATCAATGTGTTCATGTGATCCATCATTTGATTAAAACTCGAAATTACAATCTCCACCTCATCATTCATCGTCTTTGTCCTGATTGGTGAAAAGTCGGTCTCATCAAATCCTTCCATCCGGTTGGACAAAACCCTCAATCTGCTTGTATAAGGACGGATCAGCAGAATCGTAATAGATGCGGAAAACAAGATTATGACCGCAAGCAAAACACCGGTCTGAACAGTAGTCTGTTCCAATTCCTCCATCACTGTGTCCGCATCCGCAACCCCAATCATCGACCACCCGTCCAAAATACCACTAAGGGGGGTCGTATAAGAAACAACTCCACTTTCCGGCTCCGTCATCCGATCCGCCGGCGCAAAACCTTTCATATTATGGGGTTCATATTCCTTACCTGTGGAAGCCACAATCTGATTTTTAGGATTTACCAGATAATACCTGATTGCAACATCCGTATCCTGCATCCAAAAATAAATCTGTTCCATCTGCAGATACACCTGAATGGCCATCTCATATCTATAATCAGGATTGTAGATTGGTATTCGGTAAAGAACACAAACTGCAGGCTGAAGAACCCCGCTTGCTTCTATATCATTTTGATAACGCAGCCAGGATCTCACCTCCGTATTTTTCTTTTCCTTTTTCATTTCTTCCAACCAGGACATCACCTGCGGGTACTCTGTCAGCCGCCGATAAACAGAGGAATTATAGATAGATGGATTCCCTGTGTACACCCGAATCTGACTCATTCCCTGAGACGCTGTCGTAATTTCTTCAAGAAAACGGGTAACCGGTCCGTCATAATCCTGATAAAACTCATCATAATTGCTGTAGTTTTTCTGAAGTATCTCCACCATAGAATCGTCGATTCCCACTGAAACTGCAATATTCTCCGCACTCTCTATGGTTTTTTCAATATTTCCGACTGTCTTTTCCACAGAATTCTTCAGACTTTCTCTGATCCTTTCCTGAAAAGTATCCTCTATTTTTAATATAAAAAAAAACGCCAGCAATAAAACAGGCAGGAAGACACAGGTGATATAAATTAACATCATTTTTTTGCTCAATGTCACCTTAATTTTTCGCATAAGATTCATCTCTTTCTGAACTCCGTGGGCGTCAATCCATTTCTCTCACGGAACTTTTTGCAAAAATAATCCGGATTTGAAAAACCGGAATTATGGGCAATCTCAATCACTGATCCATAACTCCCCTCCAACAGCTTCTCTGCATAATCCAGCCGAACTTTATTCAGATACTGACGAAATGTCATTCCGGTCTTCTTTTTAATCAGCTTCCCCAGATAAAATTCATTGTAACACAGCTCCCTGGATATATCCTGTATCGTAATGTTTTCCTGAAAATGATTTCTGATATACTCTTCAATCTGAATACTGATATCCTCCGCACTGCTGTCCGCCTTTTCTTCCCTGACAAGTTTCACCCAGATGTCTTTCAATTCCTCAAACAACAACCAGGGAATCCTATGCTGAAGCTCGTCCATTTCCGACTCTCCTACCTCTGTTTTGGCTTCCATCAACCTTGCAAGGATCAGAACCCGAATCTGCTCCGGCTCTATGTTGTGACTGCGCAGTCTGCTGCAATAAGCAATTACTCCCTCTCTGTCATCTTCTTCGTCCTTTTCCGGGCCTTTCAGAATATCACGGCAATACCTGCTGTTCATCAGCCTGACACTTTCCATATCCTCTTCCCGAAAAATTCTGCTCTTATTTCCGCGGTAAAAACAATAATCCATAATCTGACTGACCTGTTTCCAGACACGTAAGATATCTTTGGAATTTTCCACACAGCCCAGCTTCATCACAATATACACGGCATCCGTAAACTCCAAAAGGGCTTCTGACAAACGTTTTTCCAACTGTTCTCCCGTATAATCCAGAAAGATGACAGCAAAATTGGGAGCCATAAAAATCATCTCATAGGGTTCCGGAACAATTCCGATTTTCTCCATGGAAAGCATAAGCCGCTCCCTTATATGTTCCTCCCCGGACTCAGTTACAATTTTTATAACGAACATCTGCCTGCTCTTTCCTCTCAGATTCAAAATCAATTCCAGCTTATACGTATTCTCTCCTGCTGTCCCATCCAGCAATTGCATCAGATAAGAACGACTTAGCAATTGAAGTTTTTTGTTGGTCTGCTCCCGGACTCTTTGTTCCTGTCTCTGCCTGTCCATACCTGCCTTCACCTCAATAAGCTTTTCCTGTACTTCACTCCGTATAACAGGCTTTAAGATATAGTTGTCCACATTCAGACGCATGGCTTCTTTTGCATATTCAAACGTTCCGTAACCGCTGAGTATCACAAAGTTAGGTTGATAACTCATATGCTCTCTCACATAAGCAATCAACTCTATACCGCTCATCTCAGGCATCGAAATATCGGTAATCACAAGATCCGGCTGGTGCTCTGCAATCATCCGGATCGCCTGTGGTCCGTTTTCTGCTTCTCCAAGCAGTACAAACCCAAACTTCTCCCATTCCATTAATGTCGATAAGCCTTCTCTTGCAAATGCTTCATCATCTACAATTAATACCTTATACAACCCTTCCATACCAGTCACACCGCCTCTTTTTCTTCCCTGTAACTTATCCCCCGAATCTTTGGTTGCTGCCAGAATAAGCCTCTGCTCAACTTAAAGTCTCCTGAATGCATTCATTGATATATGCGATAAAATTCTCATACCCTGTCTTCTCGTACTCACTGCAATACCCCTCCCACATACTGGCAAATGCATCTTTGCCGCAGGTAATCAATCTGGGCAGCCAGGAAGCATTGCAGGCAGCCGCTCTGGAAGCCGCAATCTCGGGCACCGTCCCGTCTGTGGGCGTAAAACTCCATGTGGGAAAATACGGCGGTTGTTCCAATGCATCCAGAAAGAAATCCCCCCAGCATTCCTTTCCGTAATGATCCAGAAACTCTTTGGAATATTCCGTAAGTGTTTCCTGAAATTCTCTGGGCTGCGTCCCCACACTCGCCGCATTACCGTCAGAAAATACTCCCTGGATTTTAGGAAGATGGTCATAGAGAGTGACCGCTGAATTACTATACGTCCAGTCCTGTGCATATTGTTCAATGCGCATCTCCTGGGTACGGTAAAACCTCCCCGCTTCATCCACAAGATAGTCTTCTCCTTCAATCCCCCAGGTCATCAGTTTCTGCCATTTTTCCTCCAGCAATGTATCAAACAGCTCCAACACTTTCTCCGGTGTCTTACAGTTAACGGATATCATATAACCGCTGTTTGTGGAAACCGGATTATAATCCATATACTGTTCCCGGATCCCTTCTTCATATACCAACGGTATACTTATATAGACGCGTTCCTCCATTCCACGCTGCCCCAGATAGACATTGGCATCATTGACATTCCAAAGCTCATCAGCAAACCCCAGCACGTTTCCCTCCGACAACCGGGCAATATACTGTTCATAGCTGATCAGACAAGCTTCGGGATCAATCACACCTTTCTCATACTCCTCACATAACTTCCGATAGAAACGCCTGGATATCTCATCCGTTCTGAAATCCGATGCAACATTGGTCTTTGTATCCACCAGGCAATTGGCGTTATTGGGATACCCGGCCAGCAGCGCCGGCGGATTCACCAATCCATAATTAAAGGTTCCATCATTGCAAATCGTATATCCGATGGTAGGCTTTCCATATAACTCAGGATACTTTTCCATATATTGTTCAATCAGATCAAAATATTCTTCCAGTGTTTTAATCTCCGGATAGCCAAACTCTGCCAGAACGGCCTTCTGAATAAAGAATCCGGATCTCCAATTTGTCTTTATCGGTTCCTCTCCCTGCACAACCCCATAATCAGGCAGTATGTAAATATGACCGTCATTTGCCTTCATTAAATCAAGATAGGGTTCATAATGTTTGTATAAGTTTGGATAATCCGGGAGCAATCCTTCCAACGGAAGCGCTCCTCCTCTGTCGATAATCAGATCACTGGCATCCAGAATATCCGGATAGTTCCCAGTTGCTGTCATGGATTTTCGTTCATTATTTCCATCCCCGGTGTAAGTAATAAACTCAAACCCCACTCCAAGTTCCTCTTTGATCTGCCGGTAAATCTTGTTGTCTGCCGCAGGCTGTTCACCATCGGTGAAAACAGTCAATATCGTCTCCTCCCTCTTTTCTGTTTTCTGTTCCTGATCAAATCCACATCCTGCTATTGCAGCAGCAACCACTGCAGACACAAAGAATTTTTTCCACAATCGCCGCTTTTTTTCCATAGATTATTTTTCCCTTGTTTTTCTCTTTTCTATAAATCATTATACATTTTTACCTGATTTTTTTCAATTACATTCTCATTTATGGTAAAATTCACCTTTCATTTTGTTGCAATCCTTCAAAATGCAAGGCAATATTTCCGCAAGACCAGGATCACTTGCAAAAAATATTCCTTATTGACTGTCTCCAATATCTTCATCCAAAGCCGCGCCAAAATAGGACGGTTTCGGATTCAGCTCATCATCAAAGAGCAGTGGATAATTGGCATCCCTTCCGTCATTCAGCCACGAACCACCATCCGTAAGTCCCCAGATTGTAACGCCTGTAATGTCAGCAGTTCCCCCGTCATCAATCTTTTTATACATCTGAAAAACTGCTTTATAACGGAGCGCAAGTTCCTGCTGTGCTTCTTGTGAATTGTCCCTCTGGCTGATGTCCAGCTCCGTAATCTGAATTTCCAGTCCAAGTTCCCCCAACGTATGAATGGCAGCTTCATAATCCTGAATTGTCGGCACCGCCATTTTAATATGACTCTGCATTCCGATACCGTCAATGAATCCTTTTTCTTTTAACCCTTCCGCTAAGTGATAGATTGCAGACAGCTTCTCTTTCTCATAACAGTTGTAATCATTATAGAATAACTTCTGCTTTGGATCCGCATACTTTCTGGCATATTCAAAAGCTTTTTCGATATAATCTTTACCAA
>ULVD01060021.1_pt1 | contig 19612 bp, 14 predicted proteins | sample 1959101 | NCBI WGS metagenome assembly ULVD01 (sample SAMEA4835777, study PRJEB28245) | human gut metagenome | biome: gut microbiome; material: fecal sample | place: Denmark | collected 2008
GCTACAATGAGAAACTTCCTCAACGTAGACTCCAGCTACATTCCATATGCTATTCTTAACTGGCTTAACCCAATCGTTTCCGTATTCTTCGGATATGCAGGAATCACGATGACTAAGCTGACTGACGAAGAATATGCTAAGATTTTAGAAGAAAGAGAAGCTGAAAAGCAGGCTGCATTAAAGTCACTTGAAGCTTAATTGATTTTTCAAAATAAATAATAAATAAAGAAAAGAACAAGCCCTCGGCAAAATGCCGAGGGCTTTGTGCACCATCGACGGTCCGGCACGGAGCGGTAATCTTTTTAGGTGCCGGCCTCATATTTTCTCTTCGTTTCTACCATACTATTTATTGGAAGAAAACACAATGGAGAATAAACGTATCTATGCAAAACCTTTTTATTGATTTGGCGCAGGCCTCGGCTTCCATGCTCGGATATGTGCTGAAAGTTCTGATGCCCCTTATAATCGGCCTTGTTCTGGCCTATCTTTTCAGTGCTCCGGCTGCATGGCTCGAGAAAAAAGTAAAAAGCCGTAGCATAGCAATCCTGCTTACTTATATCGGAGCTGCCGCATGTCTTTCTGCACTCATCTATGGATTTATTGTCTTAATTGCCGGTGCCCTGCCGCGGGGAAACTTAAGCGATACCCTTAATCTTATCAAAAACTACTGTGAAGGTGCTGCTGATGCAATCGTCTCTTTTGCTTCCGATTATGTACCCGGACTCTCTGCGGCAGGCAGCCGCCATGCTCTCAAGGAGCTCCAAAACAAGCTTTTAGGCGGGTTTTCACTCAATAGCATTCTGGGCGCAGCCTATTCGCTTATCGGCGGTCTTGTGACATTTTTTGTAGGTCTGGTGGCATCCGTCTATCTTCTTAAGGACAGGGAATTCTTTGTAATGCTTTGGGAAAGATTCCTTTCTTTGACAACGAAACAAAAAACGCACGGGCTGATAAGTGAGGCGGCACAGGACATCAACAAAGTCATCTCAACTTTTATCAAGGGGGCACTTATCGACAGTCTTCTCGTGGCATTCCTTTCCTCCCTTATCCTCAGCATCCTGAAAGTCGACTACGGAGTACTCATCGGCATCATCGGCGGCGTTTTGAACATCATTCCGTATTTCGGACCGTTTTTTGGCATGGTTCCGGCATTCATTGCCGCCTTTTTCTCCGGCGGTCTTCTTCACGCAGCAGCTGCGGTCTGCGGTCTCATTCTGGTCCAGCAAATCGACTCCAACTATATCTACCCCAAGGTGGTCGGCGAGGCCACCGGTCTGCACCCGCTCTTTGTCCTGCTGTCCGTAAGCATCATGGGATACTTCTTTGGGATCCCGGGCATGCTGCTTGCCGTTCCGGCTGCCGGCATCATCCAAATATTCATAAAGCGCTGGGCCTATTCCAAGGAATAGCCCAAAAGAGAAATCGACATTGCCCAAAGGGCAATGCCGATTTCTCTTTTGTATATTGTTATGCAAATGTAATTACAGTGCCTGTTTTGCCTTCCAAAGCATCGATAGCCTTAGCAAGCGAAGTGATGATAGCCTTCTTGTCAGGGTTTGCCTGAACAAACTTCATGCAAGCTTTAACCTTTGGAAGCATGGAGCCCGGTGCAAACTGCCCCTCTTCACAATATTTTTCAGCTTCTGCATAAGTCATGTGTGACAGGTCTTCCTGGTTCGGCTTGTTGAAGTTGATTGCAACCTTTTCTACTTCTGTGAGGATCATCAGAGCGTCCGCTTCGATGTTTTCTGCAAGAAGTTCTGCTGCGAAGTCTTTGTCGATAACTGCAGCAACGCCTTCAAGGTCGCCGTCTTCCTTGCGAACTACAGGGATTCCGCCGCCTCCGCAAGTGATTACGATTGTGGAATCGAATAATCTCTTAACGGAATCAAGTTCAACGATTTCAGTCGGGATTGGAGAAGCAACAACTCTTCTCCAGCCGCGTCCTGCGTCTTCTTTCACAGTGTAGCCTTTTTCTTCTACGAGGGCTTTTGCTTCTTCTTCCGAATAGAAAGGTCCGATTGGCTTTGTAGGATTCTTGAATCCCGGATCGTTTGCGTCAACAACCATCTGCGTAAGAACCGTTGCTACCGGAATGTCTTTGCCACGCTTCTTAAGAGCAAACTTCAGAGCCTGCTGAAGGTGGTATCCGATATAGCCCTGTGACATGGCTCCGCATACGTCAAACGGCATAGCCGGAGTTACGTTCTTTGCTGTTTCGGAAGCAAGAAGGATTCTTCCTACCTGTGGTCCGTTGCCGTGAACAACCGCTACTTCGTATCCTTTTTCGGATAAGTCAGCGATTCTTTCGCAAGTTTCTTTTACTACTGCCAATTGAGCCTCAGCTGTAGGATCTGCCTTGCCTGACTGCAGGGCATTTCCGCCGAGAGCGACAACAATTTTTTCTGCCATTTTATTCTCTCCTTATAAATCGTCTCTGTTAACAGGGCAGGACATGCAGCGAGGGCCGCCTCTGCCTCTGGAAAGTTCCGCGGACGGAACTGTAAGAACCTTGATGCCCTTCTGATCGAGAAGTTCATTGGTTACATAGTTTCTTTCGTAAGTTACAACCGTTCCCGGTGCTATGCACAGAGTGTTGGAACCGTCATTCCACTGCTCACGCTGAGCCGCAAGAAGGTCTCCGCCTCCGCAGCGAATGAGGTCAACAGCCGGAACTTTGAGTTCGAGTGCAAGAATCTTGTGAAGTTCATCCTTAAGAGCGTTAAACTTCAGCTCGCCCTTCGCATCAAGTGTGATTTCGTAAACCCCGAGAGGCCCTTCGATTTCCGGATGGATTGTGAACTTGTCGTAATCAACCATCGTGAATACGGTGTCAAGGTGCATGAATGCTCTTGACTTCGGAATATCGAATGCAAGAACTTTCTTGAAAGTGCTTCCCTGAAGCAGGTTTCTTGCAAAATGTTCAAGACCGGAAACCGTAGTTCTTTCAGATAATCCCACAGCCACGATGTCCTTGGAAAGAACCAGAACGTCGCCGCCTTCGATGGAATAAGTGTCTGTCAGATCATACCACTGTTTGTTTTCTTCGGTCGCAAAATCTCTGTTGTACTTGTAGATATATCTCAAGATTAAAGATTCTCTTCTTCTTGCATCCGTGTGCATGTGGTGAATGTTGATTCCTTCGCCTACACATGCGCCCGGGTCACGAGTGAAGTAAAGGTTCGGCATCGGGTCGGATACGAATGGATAGTCGTCTTCAACCAAATCCATTAAGGATGTAGCATCTTTTGTCTTAACTTCTTCTCTCTTGATACCTGCGATTACCTTTGTCACCATTTCTGCCGGTGCCATGTCAAGCAGGTAAGTCGTCATTGCGCTTCTTAAACCCTTAGAGTTGATTTTGCTGAGGCTCAGGAATTCGTTTACGAACTGAATCTGAATCTCAGGGTTTGCCATAGCCTTAGCGGCTTCCGTTACGTAGTAAACCACTTCAACGCCGTTGTCTCTGAGAACCTGAGCAAATTTGTCATGTTCTTCCTGAGCAATTTTCAGATAAGGGATGTCATCAAAAAGCAGTCTTTCCATCGTGGACGGAGTGAGCGCTTCGAGTTCTTTACCCGGTCTGTGAAGCAATACTTTATTTAATTTTCCGATTTCGGAAAAATTATGAATTCCAGGATACATTTGATTTCTCCTTTCGACTGCCAATGCAGTGCATTAGCCAATAGTTGCAACCATCACGGCCTTAATTGTATGCATTCTGTTTTCTGCTTCGTCGAAAACTTTGGAATGTCTTGATAAGAATACTTCATCGGTTACTTCGCGGATGTCGTATCCTAATTCTTTCTGTTCTGCTGCCATTGTAGTGTCGAAATCGTGGAAGGAAGGTAAGCAGTGAAGGAAGATAACATCACTGTTTTCTGTCTTGTCGAGCATTTCTTTTGTAACCTTGAAAGGAGTAAGCATTCTAACTCTTTCAGGAATCTGATCTTCTTCACCCATGGAAGCCCAAATGTCAGTGTAAAGAACGTCTGCTCCCTTCAAGCATGCTTCGTCTGAAGATACTTCGATAACTGCTCCTGTGTATTCGGCAACTTCTCTTGCTCTCTTGATTACATCCTGATCGATCTGGTCTGCAAGTTCCTTCGGTCCGTAAGCAACGAAGTGCATACCCATCTTAGCGCATCCGTACATCCAAGCGTAAGCCATGTTGTTTCTGATGTCTCCGCAGAATACAACTTTAACTTTGTTTAACGGCTTAGCAACGTGCTCTTCGATTGTGAGCATGTCAGCAAGGATCTGAGTCGGGTGGTCAACGTCTGTTAAACCGTTCCATACAGGTACGCCTGCGTTTGCAGCTAATTCTTCAACAACGGACTGCTTGAATCCTCTGTATTCGATACCGTCATAGAATCTGCCGAGAACCTTAGCTGTGTCTGCGATTGTTTCCTTCTTACCCATCTGGGAGCTCTTGCTGTCAAGGAAAGTTACGTGAGCACCTTCGTCAAGTGCTGCAACTTCAAATGCACATCTTGTTCTTGTGGAAGTTTTTTCGAATAAAAGAACGATGTTCTTCCCCTTTAAAACTTCATTGTGGATACCTGCTCTTTTCTTAGCCTTTAAGTCGTGAGCTAAGTCAAGCATGTATCTGATTTCTTCCGGTGTGAAATCCATTAATGTTAAGAAATGTCTTCCTTTTAAGTTTACTGCCATTTTTCAATTCTCCTTTTCGTTTTATAAATGTATCGCTTAAAAAATTAGTGACTTTTTCTAACTAAAATATTACTATACGGTACATTTTTTGAAAGTACCAGGCTCTGTTATTTTTTGTGTGCCAGTTGCCTTTCGAGTTCCGTTTCGAGTGTCTCTCTCAATATTTCAAGACCCTTTTCGAGGCGTTCTTCCGTTTCAAACGAATAATTGATGCGAATATGTCCGCGTCCGCCGTTTTTGTGCGGATAAAACACATAGCCCGGAAGCAGTGCCAGCCCGCGCTTATATGCCGCATTGGAAAATTCCTTGCTGTCGACTCCCTGCGGCAGAGCGCACCAAATGTACACCCCGCCCCTCGGTCTGTGATAGCTGATTCCAAGCGGTCTCATTTCATCTAGCCCACGGCACACGATTTCCTGCTTTCTCGCATAGTTTTCCCTAAATGCGTCTAATATACTATAATAACTTCCGTCACTTAAATATTTTGCAAGTAATTTCTGAGCCGTCCAGTCAACCGCCATCATTCGCACGGACACCAAATAGCTTAAACTCTCAATCAGCTTTCTGTCGGCCACCACAAAAGCAAGCGAAAGGCCCGGCACAAACGAAAGCGAAAAAGAATAAATGTATATCACATTCTCTGCCTTGTCAAAGGCTTTTATCGGCGGAAGCTTCATTCCGTCATAGACAAGTTCGGAAGCCGCGTCCTCTTCCACGATCGGGATACGGTATTTGTTTGAAATTTCGATAATTTTTTTGCGTCGTTCCGGCGGCAGAATGGCCCCGGTGGGGTCATGAAAACTCGAATTCACGAAAATAAACCGCGGCTTTCTCTGCAGCACCGTTCTTTCGAGCGTTTCACAGTCGATTCCATCTTCATCAATGGGAACGGTCACAATGTTTGCACCCGCAAGTTCCATCGCTCGGTAGGCATCCGGCGATACCGCTTCTTCCATGATTACGCTGTCACCCGGTTTTACGAGGAGGGTTACCAGGAAGTCGAGTGCCTGATTGGTCTCACTCAAAATCTGAATCTGTCCGGTCGTCGCTTTGATTCCTTTCGTGCTGAGAAAGGAAACGAGCTGTTGGCGAAGAATTTTGTCGCCCTTGTACGGACTGTAAAAATACTGCGTTTTTCCTTCTTCCGAGACCATTGCGACTATGTGTTCGGCAAGTTTTTTCTTGTCGTATATCCCGGGACACGCGATGCCGCTTCCCATGGAAATTTTTTCTCTGTCCCCGAATCGCTGAAAAAGATCGTCAAATGTAATTTCCATGTCGAGGTATTTTTCATTGATTTCGGACTGCCAGTTTACCTTCTTGATTTTTGTTCCGCCTGCCTTTTCACTCCTTGTGGGCTCTCCGTCCTTCGTCTGTGGCATCGTCACTATGTATCCTATGCCCTGCTTGGATTCGATAAGTTCCTCCGCTTTCAGCTCGTTGTAAGCCTTTGCAATCGTATTTCGATGGACATTCAAAAGCTTAGCCGTCGCTCTTTCAGAAGGAAGCGTGCTTCCCGTCACGAGTTCTCCCGAAAAAATGAGCTGTTTCATCCGATTTGCAATCTGCATATAAATTGGGATTTTTGAGTCGTAATCGATCTTTATATTCATACCTTTTCTCCGTGGAACTGATAGTAGCAGACTTCCAATCTGCCGTTGTACAACTTCCTCCGCCTGTCTGCGCTTCTGCCGAGTGCCTTTTCAATCGATTTGTCCGCAGTCACCACAAAAAGCGACCAGGTCGGGTTTTCTCCGAAAAATCTTCGATATGCTTCATAGATTTTTTCGATTCCCCGTCGGTCTCCAATTCTTTCGCCGTACGGAGGGTTTGTGACCATCACGCCGCTCAGGCTCTTGGTACGCATTGCCGAAATGTCTGCGGCTGCAAATTTGATGCAGTCATCCACGCCCGCCTCTTCAGCGTTTGCTTTTGCGGCAGCGATTGCCTTCGGGTTGATGTCAAGACCGAAAATCTTCGGCTTGCATTCATTGTCAATTGCCTCAAATGCCGCCTTTCGCTCTTCTTTCCAAAGGTTTGCCGGTATCGCTTCCCACTCTTCGCTCGCAAAGCTTCGACTTATTCCTGGAGCGATGTTTTTTGCAATTAGTGCCGCCTCGATCGGAATGGTCCCGGAGCCGCAGCACGGGTCGGACAGGATTCTGTCCTTGTTCCAAAATGAAAGCTGAATCATCGCCGCTGCCAGCGTTTCCTTGATCGGAGCCTCAACGCTGTGCGTCCGGTAGCCGCGTTTGTGAAGTCCCGGCCCCGTCGTGTCCAGTGTAACCGTAACCCTGTCCTTGAGGATTGTAATCTTTATGTCATAGGCTGCCCCGGTCTTCTCATAATAATCCACCATGTAAAATTCCTTGAGACGTTCCACGACCGCTTTTTCGGCTACCGACTGGCACGCCGGCACGCTCGAAAGCTTTGACTTTACCGAGGAGCCGTTTACCACGAATTTTCCGTCAATCGGAATCCACTCTTCCCATGGAATCGCCTTCATCTGCTGAAAAAGGTCCTCAAATTCAAGTACCGTAAATTCCGCCATCTTAATCTGTACGCGGTCCGCACTTCGAAGCCACAGGTTTGCGCGTACCACTGCACGCTCATCGCCGAGGAAGGTAATCTTTCCGTCCTCGGATTTCAAAATTTTATATCCCAGATTTTCGAGTTCTCTTTTGACAACCGCCTCGAGCCCGAAGGTCGCGGTCGCAATCAGTTCCAGTTTCATTTTGATTCCTCATTTCTATTGTCTTCAAGAAAAAAGCGTTCCCTTCGGGGAACGCTGAACTTTCGTTTAAAGATAAGGTGCCCTTCTGTTGAGCGAGCTGCTTTCCAGCTTCTCAAGAATATCAAGTGATTTTCCTGTTCCGACTGCAACGCAGGACTTCGGGTCCTCTGCGACAACCACTTTGATTGCCGTTCTGTCTTCAATTCTCTTATCAATTCCGCAGAGAAGCGCGCCGCCTCCCGTGATGATAATTCCGGAATTGCTGATGTCTGCTGCAAGCTCCGGTGGAGTGATTTCAAGGACATTGTGCACTGCCTCGCAAATCGCATGAAGCGGTTCTTCCAGTGCGTCCACCATTTCATCGGATGTCACTTCGACACTCTTCGGGAGTCCTGTAACAAGGTCTCTTCCTCTGCATTCCTTGGTTACGACTTCGTCTCTCGGGAATGCCGTTCCGATGGTAAGCTTAAGTTCTTCTGCCGTTCTCTCGCCGATGTAGAGCTTGTGCTCTTTTCTCATATATTTGATGATTGCTTCGTCGAATTTATCGCCTGCAATCTTAACGGATGTGCTGGCTACGATTCCGCCGAGGGAAATAACCGCAATATCCGTGGTTCCGCCACCGATATCGATTACCATAACCCCATCCGGCTTGGAAATATCAATTCCCGCACCGATTGCAGCGGCAACCGGTTCTTCCATCAGATATACATCCTTGCCGCCCGCCTGCGTGGCTGCTTCTCTTACCGCTCTCTTCTCAACTTCGGTAACGCCACTCGGAACGCATACCATAATTTTAGGCTTAAAAAACCTGCCGCTTCCGCATGTTTTTCTGATGAAATGCTTCAGCATTCTCTCGGTTATGTCATAATCCGAAATAACGCCGTCACGCAGCGGTCTTACTGCTACAATGTTTGCAGGCGTTCTTCCGAGCATCTGTCTCGCTTCTTCGCCGACTGCAAGAATTTCGTCGGTGTCCTTGTTGATGGCAACAACCGAAGGTTCATTCAAAACGATGCCTTTGCCTTTTATATATACAAGTACATTGGCTGTACCCAAATCAATTCCAACTTCTGTCGCAAATCCCATTACCTATCTCCTCTTTTCTGTTGATATTAGTTATCATTTACATTTCTCAGAACATTATATATAATTTTTCAACTTTTTTCAATTTATTTGCGATAAATATTTGGATTTTTTTCTCTGAAGCACGCTGTGCCGCACTGTGTTCCGCATCGGCACTCTCTCTTGTGTCAAAATTCTTCCGATTAGATTCTCCTCGTATAAGTATAGGAGAACGACGTCATTCTTTGTAAGCATTTTACATCTAATGGCAGATATTGCCAATACATATTTTTACATTTCGCTCGAAGGTTCTGAATAGATGCAAAAAAATTCAGACACCGGGGCGTATGCGCCCGATTGCCTGAGCAGTGTAGTGGTAAACTAAAAAAGGAGGTTACCAGTGAAGTACGCCAAAGAAGAACGCTTAGAGGTTAGCCGCAAAATTTATGAATCGGGACTGTCAAAGTCTCAAGGCAGGAGAAGTATTCGGCATAAGAGAAAACAGAAACGAGATTGATGAGTACATTAAATCCTTTAACGAAGAAAGACCTGCATACTCTCTGAACTGCTTAACACCGAAGCAGTTTAGAGAAACATATATGCAGGTCCAGAAAAAAATTTAAAAAGTACAATTTTTATTTATGCGTATCCAAAATATGTTGACTAGTGCAACACGGTCCGCCATGCTTTGTTCGACCACTGCGTGTAATATTTCTGTCCATCGATGATGCGAACGCCGCGAAGTTTGTAATAGTAGGTTTTGCCTGTTCTCAGATTTTTCGTATTCAGATAGGTTGAAACCTCTCCGTTCCCGGTCGCAAAGAATGCCTTCTTGCCGTAACCGCTGTTTTTCTTCACGGAACGGTAAATTTGAAAACGATCAACCTTATAACCTCTCGACTTCGTCCATGACAAAAGAATCTTTTTGTTCTTTGTGAGCTTGGACTTCAATGTGATACTTGTGTTTTCAACCCCTTCTTTGATATTTTTTATGGATTCGTCTGTCGAAGGGTTTGTCGGGTCAGTTGGCTTACTTGGTTCAGCCGACTCCGCCTTCTTCGCCGTCTTGATTTCGACTTTGTCGCCGGTCTTTAATCCGCTGAGCTGCGTCACAGAGCCCTTGGACGTACCGTTCAGCAAAACATCCTGAATTTCATAACCGGCTGCCGCGGTGATTGTGAGCTTCGTTCCGTCTGCGCTGAGAGTAGCTTTTACACCCTCTCCTGCCTGAATGTCAGGTTTCTGAACCGGTGGTATGTAACCTCCGCCCGAACTGTTTTTTATAACACTGAACTTAAGCTGCAATTCGGACTTTGTATCATTGCTCCCCTGAATTATTACTGTTTCGTTATAGGTTCCTTCTGCAAGGGTTCCCTTTGGCTGCACAGTGAAATCTGCTGTTTCACGCGGCTCAATCTTAGCAGGAAGTCCTTTTATAATGTAGTTACTGTTCTCTGCTGACTGTATTCCTGTAACACTGACAGTTTCATTTCCTGTGTTTTTTAAGGTCACTGTCTTTGCAGCAGGCTGCGTGTAGCCTGTCTTTACTGCCCCGAAATCCACTTTGGAAGGTATCGCTTCAATGGCATACACAGACTCAGTTGCCTGAATCTTAACCCAGCGTTTTGCATAGGTTTCCGCACTTGTCGCATCGGCAGATTCCGCAAAGCCTTCGGATTCCCCTGCTGTGACAGTCGGAGTTAAATCTTCCTTATAGGTTGGGAGCGGGGGTTGCGTTAATAAAGAGATTGCGGCAATGCTGCTTTTTGACCCTTCATTCTCCGCTTCTGCACTTGCGATGACGGTGCCGCCGTTGATTGTCATCCCATATGTTGCGATTCCGTTGGAGCGGTCTGTGCCTTCGCCTCCGCTTTCTTTGCCGACAGCTTTCATGTAAGCATTACCTTCAATCGTTAAATGACTTTGCTGTTGTCCATATCTGTCTCCGTATATTCCGAAACTGCTTCCACCTGCCTGCCCTCCCTCTGCATATAAAAAAGCATTATCAGAGAGTTTGGCTTCAGAATGTTCTTGGTGAATTTTATGAATGTACACTCCCATGCTGGAACCTGCCATGTCGCCATAGGTTTTCCCACCGTAAGCCTCCACGCTTGCGTTTTCCGAAGCTTCAAAACTAGCTGCACAGATTCCCATGCTGGTGCTCCATTCTTGGCTTCCACCTGAATTCTTTGTTACGTTCCCGCCATAAGCTTTTAAACTTGCTCTTCCGTTAATTATCAAAGATTGTGATGCAGATATTCCGCTGCTTTCTCTGGATCTCACTGCCTTGACATCACCGCCTCTTGCCGTAACCTGTGCATTGTCGGTAATCGTCATTTGTGAACAGCCAATCCCTCGGCTGTATGCAGCAGCACCTGTGTTCTCAGTCATATCACCATATACTTCCAACTCAGCTGAATCTTTGACGATAACCTTCCCGGAATAAATCCCTTCGCTTATTCTTCCTGCTGTATTTCCACCCTTTGCGGGTTTTCCACCTTTTACGGTCAGCTTGCCGCTTCCGCATATTGTGACGGATTTTTGCAAATCATTCGCATCGCCCATGCCTACAGAGCCAATAACGATGCCTTCGGGGGTTTCTCCCGCAACATCTCCTGCCTGTATGATATTTTCGGTTTCCGCTGTCAAAACAACGGTAACAGCTCCCGGAAGGCGCACTCCGTAATAATATCCGTTCTTAAGGGTCGAGTAAGAGCTTGGTACGAAGGTCGGCTCCGTCACCACTATTCTCGCGCCGGAAAGGGTCAAGGTTTTCGTCTCATGGTTCCATGACCAGCCTTCGGCACTGTCGGTTACGGAAGTAGTGGTAAAATTAACAGTATTTTCCTTTCCGTCCGTCGCTATATATTTTTCGTCCGTACTTGTCAAGTCGAGCATGGTCGTTCTGGTCGGCTGCATGGTTGCGGCGATTTCGTCCTCAGCATGCGCCACCCCCCCACTTCCGGTAAGCGGCATCATCGTGAATGCCACGCAGAATGCTATCAAAATCGCAAATAATCTTTTTTTCTTCTTCATCTTTTCCTCCTATCTCACGCGGCAGGCGTATTTGCACTGTTTCAGTTCTGTCTGTGCAACTAATTTGCCGTTCTTGTCATAGACTAGGATTCGCGCCTTGTAGTAGTAGCGCACGCCTTTCTTCCCGCTTGTGTTGATATAGTTTCCGGTCTTTTTGGTAATCTTTGCTTTGTATGCAGAAGATTTCTTCGTGCTTCTGTAGAATTTATACTTCACCGTGTAACCAAGTTTTTTCAAAGTTTCAATCGAAGCTGCCGTCTTTTCGTCCATCTTCAAAACAACCTTGATGTTCTTATTCGGAGTTTTGGAGGAACGCGCATACAGCAGCATTTTGGAAACTCTGCCCTTAACGGATGACAGATTTGTATCATCGTCTGACGGGTTATCTGATGGATTATCCGGGTCGCTTGGGTCGGTCGGATTATTTGGATTGCTTGGGTCGGTTGGAGTCGTCGGTGTTGTTCCGCCACTTGAACCTCCACTGCTGCCACCGCCGCCGGAGCTGCTGCTTCCGTCGGAGCCTGTCGATTCTTTGTCTACGGATACCTTAATCTGCGTACTTGCTTCCGATTCCTCCACACCGATTCCGCTCAAATCCACCGTACCCTTCACGGTAAACGACTGTGCTTTGCGGCTGCTGGAGTCATACTTCGCTGTTGACTGATTCCAAGTTACAGGGGCCTGCACAATGTTGTTTTTATCTCCGTTCAGCTTAACTTCGACGCTTTCCGGAAGTGCCTTTATTATTTCGTCCAGCTCCGTGCCGTTTTCGAATCCTGCCGCATCTGCCGGATGGATAATTTTATACTTTTCAACCTTAGCAAACGTAGCGGTAATCGTGCTGCCATTCTTTGGCTGCGTGTAGCTGTATTCATCGTCTTCTTTTGTTACCGTAATATCACTGCCGGAAGAGTTTTTTACATTAACGCTTTTAACTGTATATCCGTCTTCCGCCGTCACATTGAACTTAACCTCTTCACCTTCGTATGTCTTGTATTTCTCGGAACGGTCTTTGACAATGTTTGCAAGCGATATACTTCCGTTTTCTGCCGCTTCCAAAGTAATTTCATATTTTTCCGCCGCAGCAACCGAGAAACTCAGGGAGGTTTTCAGCAATGTTTCGCCGCCTTCATGGAGCGAAATTCGCGGGCGCAGTCCTGAAATGTCGACGTCTCCATAAATTTGAAAGTGCTGCTCTCTTTTAGAAGTCTTATCATAAGCAATGTTTTCCAAATCCCATTCTACCGGTGCTTCAATTTTGTTGTATTTCCAGTAATGCGCCTGTTTGCTTGCTTCTCGCGATGACTCTGTAGTTATAATCCACATGGTGTCACGAATAGACAGTTCTGAAATATCAATCCCATTTTTCTCCGGCTCTGTTTTTACCAGTGCCATGGTTGTTTCCAGATAATTAAGCAATACTTTTACATTGTCATAGGTTGTCGTATTGCCGCAGCTGTCTGTAAGAACAATTCTGTGCGCCGGATCATTAAATTCTTTTTTGTTTGAATATGTTTCCGGTTCATCCGCCGCAATCGTATAAACACCATTCTTCGGGGTTAAAATGACGCCGTTGTCTGTTACGGTTACCGGACTTTCATCCTCGACGCTGAATTGCAGCCCGTTCCAGTAATATTCTCCTTCACTCAGGGTTTCCGTACCGACTTTGGCAACCGGAGCAACCTTGTCCAAAACAATTTTGGCGGTAGAAACATAAATTGTACCCTCTGTGTTCGTTGCCTTCGCGTAGATGTAAAATTCATGGAAGGTTTCTTCTATGTTAATTTCTCCGTTTTCGCCGGCCGGCATCCATTGGATTTCATCATTGCCGTCCTTGCTTCTCAAATCTTCTTCCGTCAAGAGCTGCTCTGAAACAAAGTATTTTGCAGATTCGTTTGCGTTCGTCGCACTCACGGTAAACTGTACGCTGTCATCCTTCGGCCAATAGACTGTTTCGCTGTTATTCGCCGCGTATGTATTCCAGCTTCGATTTCCGCCGCTGATAGATACTTCCGTTGTATATTCAAGTCTAAAAGTATAATTCCTTTTTATCGGGTTTACTCGAAAACCGTAGGCGTTCCTGGCCGCATCATACTTATAGTCATATTTTTCAAGTTCATAGTCAACTCTCGTAATCGACGCGGTTGCCTTCTCCGGCAGTCCGAGCTCAATGAAAGGTTTGCTTCCGTCATTAAATTCACGACTGTAGATTGTTTTCCCTTCCCCGTCTACAATCGTCAAAAGAAACTTCTGCCACACCGATATATTCTTTAGTATGGTTTTATTTCCGGCATAGTCCTCTGCCGTAACCGTAAAGGTAAACGGATTCGTTAGAGTTCCGAAGGAGCCGCTGTATGCAGGAAGCTGATAACCTCCGTTTACCATTGGTATTTCTTTGTCTTCCCAGTCCATCTTCACCGATTTTATACCGGAAGCCACATAGCTCCCCCATGCTTCATCGGTTACATAGAAGGTTTTGAAACCATAAGAGCCATCCTGCGTGTGGGGTATATAAAAAGCCCTGTCTGCTTCAATACCGGTTATCGTCGGAGGCATTTCATCCTTTTCAATTGCCTCCCGGCAGCTTTCGCAAAACTTTTCATGCTTGGTCGTATCCCATTCAAGATTATCGTGCCTGCTGCTTTCCGCGGTCTCGTTGTAGTTCAAGCGCGCGTCACAGGTTTTGCAGACAGTCAGATGATATTTCCCCATATTTTTGGTAGACTCTGCAGGTAAACATTTATGCGGAGTTTCTTTCTCTTTAAAGGTAAGCTCTGCTGCAATCGTGATTTCACCGTACTTCTGCGCATTCGGAAGGGATAAGCTGCTAAATTTTATTTGAGTCTCTCCGGGCATGCCGTAGGAGTTATTCGTGATGCTGTCCGTAAAGGTCTGATAGCCTCGGATACCATCAAAGGACAGACATTCTGCGGTGATCTTCATATCTACCTGATTTTGATGTGAAAGAACGATATAGACATCTTCCACAGGGGCCGCTTTACCGTTGAACATGCCGTTTGTATCGCGTATGTTTGCACCACTTCCGAAGGCTACCGGCGAGTTTCCGAGATTTTTGCCACATTCAGCTTTGATATGTCCGCCGCTGAGATAGATCTGATCACCCATCGCTTCGATGCCGCCGCCGATGCCTGCGCCGCCGTAGGATTTGGCATAGACATCGCCGCCGGAAATTGTGATATTGTGTCCGATGGCATCCGAGCCGCCGCCGATTCCCGCACCGCCGTAAGTGCTTTTGGCCTCCACGGTTCCTCCGGTAATTTTAATGTCGTCTGCCCTGACAAACTGTCCGCCGCCGATTCCCGCGCCGCTGGTACGGCCTTCAGCCTTAACAGTCCCGCCTGAAATTTCGATTTTGGAAACGCTGAGATTTTTCGCTTCATCTTCCGTATTCACAGCGCCGCTGCCGATTCCCGCACCGCCGCTGCCGGCCTTAGCGGTAACCGTTCCGCCATAAATTCGTATACTCTTCGCACTCTGCGTGAAGCCGCTGCCGATGCCTGCCGCAAAGTCACCGCCCTGCGCATCGATCTCGCCGCCGTAAACGCTGATGTAGTTTCCGTTTCCTCTTCTGCCGCCGCCGATGCCCGCGCCATAGGCACCGCCTTTTGCGGTGATCTTACCGGACATGAAGTGGATATATTCCCCGGTTCCGTACCGACCGGCACCGATGCCCGCGCCGTTCTTGCCGCCGGTCGCACGAATTTCTCCGTTCCACTTGGTATTCTTCTCGCTTGAGCCAAAGTAAAGGCGCACGCCGTGCCCATACATATCAATGTTATACCAGTTCGTGTTACGGTCTGCCGAACCGCCGATACCGGCTGCATACAGACCCCCATAGCAATACAAGCCCGTGCCGCCTGCGACCAGAATATGCAGATTGTTCTCGCTGCGGTTTTTCTGAATTGCCGCACGATAATCTGCGCCTCTAAGGTCAGAGTTTCCTCCGTAAAAATACAGATATGCCGATGCTTTATTGTTAATCTCAATTGCCGGGCATTTGCTTCCCGCATCCATGGCAATGGAAATACCGTCAATGAAAACATGCGGTGCGATATCTTTGAAAGTCGGTTTCTGAATCTTAATTTTATGATTGACCTTTTTATTCTCAGAACTGTAAATTCGATAGGTTTTGCTGTCCTTAATAACGATGTCCCCGCTTACTTTGCTGATGTCAATTTCCTTGTCAAATTTATTTGGAATGTCCAGATATTCTCCTTCAGCGCCTTTTCCGGCTGCCGCATACGCCGTCATTCCTTCGATTCCGGCAAGCGGCATCATCATGAATGCCACGCACAGCGTCAGCAGAATTGTCAAAATTCGCTTTCCCCTCTTCATTTCGTCCCCTCCTTCTTTTCATTTGCCATACGTCCGTTTCGTTCATGGAGTCGTACGCAAAGCAATGTGAAGACAACAGCCGCAAAAAACGAAACAACCGCAACGAAAACATAGCCGCCGGCGCTTTCCGACAGCAGCGTCGCACCGTTCATGCCCTGTACCAAAGCTTCCTTGCCTGTACCGCCCGAAAGTTCCGCAATCGCACCCACGAGCAGGCACGAAAAAATCACGCACAATGCGGACAGGCATCGGATTGCCCGTTTTTCTTTCTTTTCAATCATATGAGCCGCGCGCAGTTTCGCCTCGCTGACTCGTTTTTTTGTCTCGTACATGCTGAATTCCTCCCTCTTATCTATATAGGGACGAAAAAAGGAAAAACTACGCAGACTTAAAGATGTTTTTTTTGAGGAACAAAACCAACAAAAGAGTGGTTACCGGTATGAAATACGCGATAACCTGCAGCGTCCCGCCGACGCTGACAAGAAGATTGTAAATGGCATGATAGACGATTGCAACGAACAGAATGCCCGGAAGGCAGACCGACCGGAGCATGCGGTTTTCCCACACGAGAAGAAGCCCTTCGGAGTAGGCACCTCCGCAGACCACATGCATCGCACCCGCGCCGAAACCGCGAATAAGCAGAAATCCAATCTGCTCCGCACCGTTTCCCGTCAGATAGCAGATATTTTCGAACGTCGCAAAGCTTACCGCCGTTATAATCGCCGCAAGCCTGAACTTTTCAATCTTAGGCTCGAAAATCACCATGAAAAACAGCAGCGGAAGGAGCTTCATAACCTCTTCAATCACAGGCGCAATCTGCGTGGTCGCATTCATGTTGTCAACCCCATAGAAGGCGCAGAAGAACGTGTTCAGATACGCCGAAAGCATGCACATCGTCATGCCTGCGAAACAGAAACAAAACACCGCCCTGTATTTTTTGTCGGTGCAGAGCATCGCGATAAAAAGCGGCGCCGTTATGCAGACGTAAATATTTTCTATATTTGTCATTTCCCCACCGCCTTTCTCGTCGCCGGAAGCATCGCAAAGATTGCCCCGGAGAGCAAAAAGTCAAACCAGAAATAAGGGTTTGAAAGCGTGTCGCTCACCCAGAAACACGAACTTGTCCACAGCGCATATTCGAGCACAACGAAGCAGAGCACCGTGATGTGAAAAAATCGCATGCCACGTGTGCTGCTGCCGCCTTCTGCTTTTTTCTTCCGTCTGCAGAACACCAGCCCGCGAATTGCGAGCCATGCGGCCGCAGCCGTTGCTAAGCACATGAGAATATTAAAAAATACATCACCGTGTGTGATGTACAGGATAAACTGAGGCACGCAGAAAACCGGGCAGAGCCAACAAAGTTTCGTGCGAAATTTTTTTCCTCGTCGGAAGGCAGAGTCAGTTCGATTGTAAGCAGAAAGACATAGCTTGCAATCCACCCGAGTTCCGACACATAAAAAACCTGCGGCGTAGTACCGAGAAGCAGCACGTGCAGCGTCCAGTACAGTGTCCCCAGGCTGTAGGTTCCGAAAAAGCAGGCAAGCAAAAAATACGGCTGTCTGCGCATCTTTGCATACAAAACCGATGCCATCACGCAGCCGATAGCTGAAACAACGAACTGTAGGAGATAATCCCAGAATTCAATCATACTTGCCACGAAGTTACGCCCTCCCTTTCCAGATGCCCGCGCAGGGATTTTCGCCCGCGGTAAACAAGGTCTGCAATCTGTTTCTCGCTCTTTCGCATGACCGCCGCCGCTTCCGCATGCTTCATGCCCTCGAAATACACAAGATACAAAGCCTCGCGGTAGTCCGGGCTGAGTCTGCCCATGCACAGGTGAAGAATTTCTCTTCGTTCTCCTGTCTGCACGACCGCCTCCACCAGAATATCGCTTTCCGGCTCACTCTGCAGTTCTTCAAAACTGAACGCATGATTCCGCCGCCGCTTCTGCGCGCAGCGAATGGCAAGATTCCTTGCCGCTTTGTATAGGTAGGCCTTGACGCCGCCCTCACGGATTCGCGGTCTTTTTGCAATTAAATACGCAAAGAGATCTATCATAAGATCCTCCGCTTCGTGGACATCATGAATATAGCCGTCTATGTAGAGGGTGAGGCTGTTGCCGAAACGTTCAACCAAAACCTCAAGTGCGTCCTCATCCCCTTCAAGAAAGCTTCCATATACTTCATAATCACTTTTCTCCGCAAAAATACTCTTTCCCATACGGGTATTATACACCAACCATGGTGCCCATGAAAACAGGAATTTGTGTATTTTCGTCAATTATCGCATAAATATACGGTCTGTCGAGGCGTACCGTGTATTCGTTAAGCGGAACCGGCATGGAGGTTGCTTTTACAAACACGCCCGTCACTGCCGCGGCTTTCGTGCCTTCGCGGTCCACTTCGATAAAGGTTTTGTGTATAATATCGCTGACAAACAGGTTCTCGCCGTTTGCCGTGCCCATTTTGCTGAGGTCTGCGTCCGCAGAACTGAAAACATCTTTGATTCCCATTTTCTTAAGGATGCTCATCATCGCATCCGTGGAATATTCACTCTTAAAGGACGGCATCACCGCATGCACAGTTGCCTCTTCACCGGAGTTCAAGAACGCGGCAAAGCTGTCCCCATCCATCTGCGCAAGATACTCTTTCACGCTGATGCCTTCGTTCGGCAGAATTGCCACAAACCGATAGCCTGATTGGTACGGCTTGGTAAACCCCGTTGCCAGCTTGTCACGTAAAAACGTATCCTCGGTCGAATACATCATGTTCATTTTCTTCTTTTTGCCGTTTTCGAGCGTGAAGTTTTCCTTCTTTACCTGGAATTTCTCGTACGGCTCCGCCCATTTATCCTGAAAAGCCACTGCATTCGCAAGAACCGTCATATCGCTTGGGTTCAAGCGGTCTACGAGCTTCTTAATCATGCCGTCGGTCTGTTTGTCAACCCATTTATTGATTTGATTGACAGTTGCATCGTCGAAGTTTCCGCCCTTTATTTCCGCATCAAACGACTTTTTTAGGAGTTTCTTGTAAGCGGCGTCCGGTTTGAATCCCGCTGCTTCGTTGTACCAAAAAGCGTTTGCGATATTAATCTTGGTTTTGCGGTTATCGCTCTTGCTCTCCTGCGCCGCCGACCACTCCTTGACCCACACGTTCATGTCGTCTGTCTTCATGCCGAATGTCTTTTCCATCTGAGTCTTCGTATCGCCCGCGGCTCCGTTTTCGACCATTCCCATCGCCATGATTACGGAAATCGGCGAAACCATCGAGTTCTTCTTGCTGCTTGCAGCCTGTTTAAAAATTTCTACTGAAACGTTCTGCATTTGCTCGCCCCCATAAATGTATGAATCATATGCACCGCTGTGTGTGATGCTCTTGCTCGGCACAGCTCCCCAATCGTCGTCACAGAGTTCGTGTGTCGCCGGAGCCTCGGCAGTGAGATCTCCCGCTTCGTTTCCGGCCTTCCCGCCGGTTTCCTTCACATCGCCGGATGCATTCACATTATTGTTTTCCGCGGCATTCATGTCATTCTCTGAAACATCGCCGGCATTGGCATCATAAGGTGCGTCAACCATCGACAGTGCAACGAATTCGCCCGAAGGCTCAAAGGTTCCGGCAATGATTTTGTCGAGTACACCGCTTGAGCCGACTGCAATCATCACGCATGCCGCCGCTGCTGCGATTCCCCCTGCAATCTTAAAACGTTTCCTGCGGGAAGCAGGCGCAGATTTTGCTCCTATGCCGGCGG
>ULVD01065205.1_pt1 | contig 19596 bp, 18 predicted proteins | sample 1959101 | NCBI WGS metagenome assembly ULVD01 (sample SAMEA4835777, study PRJEB28245) | human gut metagenome | biome: gut microbiome; material: fecal sample | place: Denmark | collected 2008
GCCCACAGGTTTCAAGCACACCGGGATATTCCCAGAGCAGGCGGTCAACTGGGATTTATGCTCAGAGCTTATAAAGAACGCCGGCAGGGAAATAAACGTGCTTAATATGTTCGCCTATACCGGCGGCGCAACGCTCGCCTGTGCAAAGGCAGGCGCTAAGGTGTGTCACCTTGACGCGGTAAAGGGCATGGTAGACTGGGGCAGGACAAACGCAAAGCTCAGTGGTCTTTCAGACAAACCTATAAGATGGATTGTAGATGATGCGGTAAAATTTCTCGGCAGGGAGATAAGGCGCGGAAACCGCTATGACGGCATCATACTCGACCCACCAAGCTACGGCAGAGGAACAAACGGAGAGATGTGGAAGCTCGAGGACAGTATCTGCGACCTTATGAATATGTGCACCGAGGTGTTGACCGAAAAGCCGCTGTTCATAGTGCTCAACAGCTACACGACCGGTCTTTCGTCATCGGTAATGACTTACCTTTTACAGATGACGGTAGGCAGAAAATATAAGATAAGAGTAGACTCACAGGAGATAGGACTTCCTGTTGAACAGACGGGACTTACAGTTCCCGCAGGAAACACCGCGGTCGTATATTTCGATTAAGCCGCGGTAAAGGAGAACGGATTGGAAGATAAAGAGATAATAAAAACCGAAGACCTTACATTCGACTATACCGTGTTTGACGAGAACGGCGAGGAAACAGGCAAGAACCGCATTCTTACCGACATTGACCTTTCGATAGAAAAGGGTAGCTTCGTAGCTGTGCTGGGACATAACGGAAGCGGCAAGTCAACGCTTGCAAAGCACTTTAACGGCATATTGCTCCCGACCTCGGGCAAGGTGCTTGTAGATGGGATAGACACCACAGACGAGAGCAGGATATACGATATTCGTCAGACAGTCGGAATGGTGTTCCAGAACCCGGATAACCAGATAGTAGCGACTATAGTCGAGGAAGATGTTGCGTTTGCGCTTGAAAACCTCGGTGTTCCCCCCGATGAAATACGCAGACGGGTAGATGAGGCGCTTAAGACCGTGGATATGTACGAGTACAGAAGTCACGCACCGCATCAGCTTTCGGGCGGTCAGAAGCAGAGAGTTGCGATAGCAGGCATAATCGCAATGCGACCGCGCTGTATAGTAATGGACGAACCCACGGCGATGCTCGACCCGAAGGGCAGAAAAGAGATAATGTCGACCATAAAGATGCTCAATAAGGAGCACGGTATAACTGTCGTACTGATAACTCACTATATGGAGGAGGCGGCAAAGGCAGACCGCGTGGTCGTAATTGACAAGGGCGAGATTTTGCTTGACGATGTTCCGAAGAAAATATTTTCTCAGGTTGAGCTTTTGAAGTCGGTCGGACTTGATGTTCCGCAGGCGACAGAGCTTATGTATGAGCTGAAAAAAAGCGGGATAGATGTACCCGATGATGTAATAGATGAAGATGAGTGTACAGAGGTTCTGTACAATATTCTTAAAAATAAGGAATAATAAATGAATGTGATAGAACTGAAAGGGCTTACTTATAAGTATAGCGTGGGCACTCCGTTTGAGTCGACCGCTGTTGATAATGTAAACCTTACTATAGAAAAGGGCGAATTTTGCGGAATAATAGGTCACACCGGAAGCGGGAAATCAACGCTTATTCAGCACCTTAACGGTCTTGTAAAGCCGACATCCGGCGAGGTGCTCATAGATGGACAGAACATATGGGACAAGGGTGTTGACATACGCTCAATAAGATTTAAGGTCGGTCTTGTGTTCCAGTATTCCGAGTATCAGCTGTTTGAAGAAACAGTATACAAGGATATAGCATACGGACCTAAGAATATGGGCTGTGACGAAGCCGAGGTTGACCGCAGGGTGCGCGAGGCTGCAGAAAATATGGGTATCCGCGAGGAGCTTCTTGAACGTTCGCCGTTTGACCTTTCGGGCGGACAGAAGCGCCGCGTAGCGCTTGCGGGCGTTATCGCAATGGACCCCGAGATACTGATACTTGACGAGCCCGCCGCAGGACTTGATCCGATAGGCAGAGAAAAGGTGCTCGGTAAGATAAGCGATTATCATAAGAAATACGGCAAGACGATACTGCTTGTATCCCACTCTATGGAGGATATAGTAAAGTATGCCGATAAGGTTCTTGTAATGAACAAGGGCAGACTCTTCTGCCATGAGGATACGGACAGCGTATTTGCAAGGCAGGACGAGATTATAAAGATAGGTCTTGATGTTCCTCAGATCACAAAGATCATGATGAAGCTGAGAGATAAAGGTGTAGACTTAGGAAAAGATATATATACTGTTGAACGTGCAAAAGAGAGAATAATGCAGTATATGGACAAAGGAACGATATGCTGAAGGATATTACAATAGGACAGTTTTTTCCGGGCAATTCAATAATCCACAGACTTGACAGCCGCTTCAAGATAGTGCTTGATATAGCCTATGTTGTTATGCTGTTTATGGCAGGAAATTATTGTTCGCTTATAACGGCGGGACTGTTCATGCTGATAATTTATATGATGTCAGGGATAAGCTTCAAGCTGATATTCAAGAGCTTGAAGCCTATTATGCCGATCATACTGTTCACCTGTATACTTAATCTGTTTTTTATACACGGCGAGGGTGATCCGCTCGTACAGCTCGGATTTATAACAATATATATGGAGGGTATCAATACCTCCGTGTTTATGACGGTAAGAATTGTATTCCTTATAGTCGGAATGTCGCTTCTTACCTATACGACATCACCCATAGCGCTGACAGATGCAATAGAAAGACTGTTGTCGCCGCTCAAGAAACTGCATTTTCCGGTGCATGAGCTTGCTATGATGATGACGATAGCTTTAAGATTTATCCCTACTCTTATCGAGGAAACCGACAAGATAATGTCGGCACAGAAGGCGAGAGGTGCGAGCCTTGATACAGGCGGACTTGTAAAGAAAGCCAAGGCGCTTATACCGGTGCTCATACCATTGTTTGTATCAGCATTCAAGCGCGCAAACGAGCTTGCACTGGCTATGGAGTGCCGTTGCTACAGAGGCGGCGAGGGCAGGACCAGAATGAAACAGCTCAAGTTCGGTGCAAGGGATATTGTCGCAACGGTTGTAATGGCTGTAATGTTCACATTAATCATTCTTATGAACATTTATGTGGCTGTACCCGGAATTTAAGGTGAACTATGCGCAATCTTAAAGTAACTATGGCATATAACGGCACGGCGTATCACGGATATCAGCGGCAGAACAACGCAAACAGCATACAGCAGACGGTAGAAGAGGTGTTGTCAAAGCTGCTCGGAGAGGATATCACGATAAACGGCTGTTCACGGACAGACACGGGTGTGCACGCAAGAGCGTTTGTGTTCAATGTGAAGACTGCTTGCCCTATTCCCTGTGATGGCTTTATAAAGGGCGGGAACGCAATGCTCCCGCAGGATATTGCTTTTCTTTCGTGTGAAGAAGTGTCTGACAGCTTCCACGCAAGGTTTGACAGTAAGGGTAAAGAGTACGTTTACAGGATCTACACAGGTGATGTGCGTGATGTTTTCTCGGCGGATACGGCGCTTCATTATCCGTATGATCCCGATATTGAAAAAATGCGAAGCGCGGCGCGGCTTATGGTCGGTGAGCACGACTTTGCTTCATTCTGCAAGGCGGAAGCAAAGGAGCACCTGCTGACTACTGTCAGAACAGTGTATTCGATAGATGTTGAGCAAAGCGGTGACTTTGTGGAAATTCAAGTTCGCGGCAACGGTTTTCTTCACAATATGGTGAGGATAATTGTAGGAACACTTATATATATCAGCGAGGGCAAGCGTACCGAGCAGGATATAATAAATGCGCTCACAAAGCCCGACAGGGAGTTTGCCGGCAAGACTGTACCCGCTTGCGGACTGTATCTCAACAAGGTGTTCTACTAAAAGATGTATAAATGAAAGAGGGGTAAATATGAAAGTACCCGATAAAAATCCTCTTGAACAGCAAAACAACGACATAAACGATGTTACGCTGTATCGCAAAAAAAAGAAGAAAGCAAAGCTGACAAGAAACCTTATCATACTGCTTGTAGTTGTTGCTGCTGCTGTACCGATATGGGTATACCGTGACACGATATTTGAGCCGTTGCGCGGTATCGCTTCTAAAATTCAAACGACGACTACCGATACCGCAGGCTATCCGATAAGTCTTACCGGAAGGTCTGACTACAGCTTTTGTGCGATGACTGACAGCTTTGCACTGCTGAGTGATACCTACCTCTATTCCTATAACGAGAACGGCGGACAGAATTTTGCTTTACAGCACGGCTATGTTCACCCTATGGCAGTATCTAACTCAAAGCGCGTGGTTATCTACGATAAGGGCGGACATGATTTTTCGCTGTTCAATAAGACAAGTCAAATCTATAAGGAAACTGTCGAGGACGAGGTTATAGTATCCGTATTTCTGAGCAACTCTGAGCATACTGCGGTCGTAACAACAGGCGGCAGATACTCAAATGTAATATACGTCTATGACGGAAGCGGAAAGTGGCTTTACACACAGCGCTTTATTGATGACAATGTAATGCAGGCTGTATTCTCCGATGACAACAGGTATCTCTATGTGACGAGGGTAACATCCGATAACGGTAATATTGTCACGAAGCTCTCAAAGTATGATATCAGCGGTGACGGCACTGAGTTGTGGTCGCAGTCGATGGGTGACTGTGTATCACTTTCGCTGGAACTTAGCGGAAATGTCCTTACTGTAACCGGTGACAATATGGCGGCTACATACAGCGCCGACAGCGGTGAACTTATCGGAAACTACAGCTATCCGGGAACGGTCGAGAACTTTGACGCATCATCATCTCTTAAAGCGTTTGTGTTTGATGACTTCACTGATGATGGCAAAAAAACAGTTATTCTCAATGACAAGTGTGAAGTGACAGCCTCCATTGCGGTTTCAGCCGATGTAAAACAGATAAAAGTCAGCGGTGATACTGTTTTTATTATGACCGAATCAGATATAACTCAATATAATTTATCTCTTGAATCGGAAAAAAAGACACTGCTTACAGACAGCTATTCCGACTTTATAACAGTCGGCGGGTCGATACTGCTTATGGGCTATGATGCGGTTGACAGTATAAGTATGTAACCGCAAATCGGAAAGGAAGGTATTTAATGGGAACAGATTTTTTTTGGTTTTATGATGTAATACTTGCGGCAATACTTATAGGTATGCTGTTTGTCGGTGCAAAAAAAGGATTTGTGCGTATGGTGCTGAGCCTTGCGGCCTTTGTGGCATCATTTGTTGTCGCACTGCTTATAAGTGACGGCGTTTCAACATGGGTATATGACAGCTTTATCAGTCAGCCGCTCGAGCAGAGCATATCGGCATCTATCAACGATACACTCGGTGAAAATGTTGTAACTCAGCTCGGAAAGATAGATATGGATAAGGCTAAGATAAACGGCAAGAGCCTTGACAGTCTTGACCTGAAACCTGACAAAGCGGGTAAGGTGACTGTAAATCTAAACAATGTGAACCTCAGCAACACCGGTATAAGCAAGGTAGACCTGACATCATTCGGTATTGATAAGTCAGTCGATTATTCTAAGATAAATCTTGGTTCGGTACAGCTGTACGAGAGTGATATAGACAAGTACGGACTTGAAAATATGCTTCTGACTGAAGTGCTTTCACAGAACTTAAAAAACAGTGATGTAGCAGAAAGCGTAAACGATATAATTGCTCAGGTGAGTGAGGCAGTTCCTGCACTCGGTCTTGAAGGTAAGACGATCGATGATATTGACAGCGGACTTGTGAACAACGTTGTAGTGAGCGTTGTCGAATCGTCGGGCAATCCCGGTAAGGCAATTCTTGACAATGTGGCGAAGCCCGTGATACTTGTGCCGCTGAGAACAGTGATATTTGTGGTACTGTTCTTCCTCGTATTCATAATCCTGTCAATTATAATAAGGGCAACATCGGTAGTAAACAAGCTTCCCGTGATCGGTAAGCTTAATTCCCTTCTCGGTGGTGTGCTCGGACTTGTACAGGGTCTTGTAATAGTGTTTATCGTTGTGATAATCGCGCATATGGCGGTTGCGATAAGTAATAATACGCTTATATTCTTAAACGAAATGACAATAAACAAGTCGTATGCATTCAGCTGGGTATATAACTTCTCATTCCTCGATTTCCTTAACTAAATACTCAGTTAACAAAAGAGAAATATAATTATAAGTATGTGGTTAAAACAGCTTATACTACAGACAAAAGAACCTAAAGAAAGGTTGGATATAAATGCTTTGTTCAAGATGTAAAAAAAGACAGGCAGTTGTATTTATCTCGACGATACAGGGCAACGAAAAGCGCGATGAGGGACTTTGCCTTATCTGCGCAAAGGAACTGGGCGTTCCGCAGGTAAATGACTACCTTGAAAAAATGGGGATAAGCGATGAGGATCTCGAAGAAAGCTACAAGATGCTTTTCGGCGAGGGCGATCCCGACAGCGAAGAAAACGATGAAGATTTCACACCCGGCGGAGCAGGCACTATGATGCCGTTCTTCCAGCGTTTTGCCGCAAATAAGGACGGAAAGTCCGAAAGCGAAAAGCAGGAGGTCAAGGACGATAAGAAGCACAATAAGAAAAAAGAGGAGAAGAAGAGAAAATTTCTCGATGCTTACTGCACTAACCTTACCGCCAAAGCCAAAAAGGGCGAGATTGACCGCATAGTAGGCAGAGAGAAAGAGATATATCGTGTTATGCAGATACTCTCCCGCCGTACAAAGAATAACCCTTGTATCATCGGTGAACCCGGTGTAGGTAAGACCGCAATTGCGGAGGGTATCGCGCAGAAGCTTGCAAGCGGAGATGTGCCGTTCAGACTTCAAGGCAAGGAGCTGTATATGCTCGACCTTACCGCGCTTGTTGCCGGTACACAGTTCAGAGGTCAGTTTGAAAGCCGTGTAAAGGCGCTTATCGAGGAGATAAAGAATGCCGGAAACATAATCCTCTTTATTGATGAGGTTCATAACCTTGTCGGAACAGGTGACTCAGAAGGCACTATGAACGCCGCAAATATCTTAAAGCCTGCCCTTTCAAGAGGCGAGGTTCAGGTGATCGGTGCGACTACATTCAACGAGTACAGAAAGTATATCGAAAAGGACTCAGCGCTTGAAAGACGTTTCCAGCCCGTTACTGCAAACGAGCCGTCAATCGAGGATACAATAGAGCTTCTCAAGGGTATCAAGGAATATTATGAAGAATATCACAAGCTGTATGTGAGCGATGATATATTAAAGAGCTGTGCAGTGCTCAGCGAACGATATATTACTGACAGATATCTGCCTGACAAGGCGATAGACCTGCTTGACGAAGCCGCAGCTTGCGCAAGTATAAACAGCAAGGAGCTTACGGAATACGAACAGCTCAAGAAGAAAAACAAGGCGCTTGAGGTCGAAGAAAACGACCTTTCAGCCGAAACCGAGAATAAGAACTATCAGCGTATAGCAGAAATAAAGACAGAGCTTGCAAAGAACTCTGCTCGTATTGAAGAGCTTGAGCCTATGATAAAAGAGGTTCATGTTACCGAGAATGATGTCTGCAAGGTGATTGAGCTGTGGACGGGTATCCCCGCAAGCAAGCTTCTTGAAACCGAGTTCAAGCGTATAGCAAACCTTGAAAGCGTACTCAAGTCAAAGGTGGTCGGTCAGGACGAAGCCTGCGAGCTTGTTGCTGCCGCTATAAAGAGGACAAGAGTACAGCTGTCTGCACGCCGCAGACCTGCATCGTTCATATTCGTAGGACCTACAGGTGTCGGTAAGACCGAGCTTGTAAAGGTGCTTGCAAACGAGCTGTTCAACACGGTTGACCCGCTGATAAGACTTGATATGTCCGAGTTTATGGAAAAGCACAGCGTATCAAGAATTATCGGTTCGCCGCCGGGATATGTTGGATATGATGAAGCGGGACAGCTTACCGAAAAGGTACGCAGAAAGCCCTATTCGGTGATCCTCTTTGATGAGATCGAAAAGGCTCACCCCGATGTTATGAACATACTATTACAGATCCTTGATGAGGGTAAGGTAAACGATGCCCACGGCAGAACGGTAAGCTTTGAAAATACCGTTATCGCAATGACCTCAAACGCGGGTTCATCATTCAACACAAGCGGACTTGGCTTTGCAAAGAGCGAAGAGGATATCTCAAAGGATAAGGCTATGAAGGCTCTCGGCGAGTTTTTACGCCCCGAGTTCTTAAGCCGTGTTGATGAGGTAGTTGTGTTCAAACCGTTATCGCTTGAAGCGTATAATGGTATAGCTCACCTTATGATAGGTGAGATGAAAGAGCCGCTTCTTGAAAAGAACATCATGCTTAACGTGACCGATGCGGCATATGATCTTGTTGCAAAGAAAGCGTCGGGCGGTAAGTTCGGCGGCAGAGATGTCCGCAGAATAGTCCGCAAGGATATTGAGGACAAGGTAGCTAATATCATCGTTGACGCTGACGGCAACGTTTCACAGATAAATGTTGACGCAGACGGTGACGAAATAAAGGTTACAGGCAAATAATACTGCGGAGCATTGCATAATGCAGTGCTCCGTTTTTGCTTAAACGAAAGGAATCAGATTTATGGCAGTGGTTATTACGGGCGGCACAGGAGCTATCGGCAGTGCGATGGCACGCGAGTTTGCAAAAACAAATGACGTTGCGATAATTTACAAAAACTCCGATGAAAAAGCGATACAGCTCGAAAAGCAGACAGGCTGTAAGGCATATAAAGCGGACGTATCCTCTGTATCCGAGATATCGGCGGCGGTACGACAGATAATATCTGACTTCGGAAAGATAAATGTTCTTATAAACAATGCCGGCATATCGCAGATAAAGCTCCTCTGCGATGTGACTGAGCTTGACTGGTACAATATGGTCGATGTTCATCTGACGGGCGCTTTCAATATGACCAAGGCAGTACTCCCCGATATGATAAAGCATAAGCGGGGAAGTATCATCAATATTTCGTCCGTTTGGGGGGTATACGGAGCGTCCTGCGAAGTGCCGTACTCAACGGTTAAGGCAGGGCTTATCGGCTTTACAAAGTCGTTGTCGAAGGAGGTCGCACCTAGCGGTATAACTGTAAACTGTATTGCTCCGGGAGTGATAGACAGCCCTATGAATAACGCTCATTTGTCACCCGATGAGATGAATGAACTTATTGCCGAAACCCCTCTCGGTAGGCTCGGCACACCCGAGGATGTCGCAAAAGCCGCAGTGTACCTTGCATCGGCGGGCTTTGTCACAGGTCAGGTGCTCGGAGTAGACGGAGGGTTTTATTGATTTTACCGGCAAAGAGCCATATAATAAGCGAAATGAGTATCGATATGATGCTCATTTTTGTTTGTATTAAAAAGAGCGGATTAAAGTCGAATTGCATAAAAGCAGATCACTCTCCTTATCTTACTTCCACTTGACGCAAATTTCACTATAGGATATAATGAATATACATTAAATGTAGTTGGAAACAACTGCTATATCTGTGCTGATTGAATGCAATGATGAAACATATGGTCATTTTCGCGGAAAGATTTTATAATGTTTTGCATTGGCAGACAGGAGGAACGAATGAGGATAGCTAAAAGCGTATGCATTGGTATCGGAATGCAAGTGCTGATTATGCTTTTGCACTTGTTTATTCATTTTACAAACGGTAGTTTTGATCAAAGTGTTCAGATAGCTTGCTCATTTATAGCGGTGATACTCGTAACATAGATTTTATGAGCAGAATTCGTAAAATAACTATAATAGATCCGATTACTTACGAGAAATCTGTTTATCAGATACGTCTTTTATATGATGGGGAAGATATGGGAAATAACAATTTATGTTTTTGTGGCAGTGGTATAAAGAAAAAGAAGTGTCATCCCGATATTCACGAAAAAAGCCTTTTCGCCACACTGCTTCATTATTATAAGGAACTTGAAGATGAAAGTAAAACTGTACAAAATCCTTTATGCAAAAAAGGCTGTAACGAATGTTGTGAAAGTACATTTTCGGTTTCACAATCCGAATTTTTTATGATACTCAATTCATTGAAAATAACTGATGAAATAGCTATATATAAAGCAAAAGCCGATGAAATCGTAAATAACAAGTACGAAATGCCGGATAAATGTATTTTTGTCGATGATTATACCGGAGCTTGCCGTATTTACGAAGTGCGTCCGCTTGTTTGCAGATTATACGGTGTTGTTAAAACTGATGATAATGTTTGCGAACAAATCAAAAACAATCAACATATCTATGATACTCTGCTGACTTCAAGCAGTATCAATATTGCCCATAATACTTTCAGCTTTGACAATGGAATTATGACAACACCTAAACCTTTAATTTACTGGGTTTCTAAATTGACAAATGACGGTGAGTTAAATTCTGATAAACAGAAACGTTTATTTGAAGCGGCGAAAAGCTATCCGATAAACGAATATCTGCGAATACTACAAATTAAAAAAATACGTCCGGTGCGTCACCGTGTCGCACCTTAAATCAGCCGCAGAAAAAAGAAATCCCGCCCAAAATGCTGTAATCGTGTAACATTTGGCAGAAAGCAACAAAAAGCAATACTATACTTTGTCAATGTTTTTGTCGCTGTCGACTGGACTTTTTGCCGTAAGTGTGTTACAATATACTTGAGGAAATAGTACCAAATCCCACAAAGGAGGACCCCAAAATGAAACGTAAACGTACCCACACCATACTCGCAACAATAACCCTCATCAGCGTAATACTGACCAGTGCTTGCACGGCAGGCAGTGCGAACAGCAATACCGCAATGTCCTCTGCACCCGAAACGGCAGTTACCACAACTACCGCTCCGGCAGTAACGGGAACGGTAATGGATAGAATTGATGAGCCGAAAGCCGAAGCGACTACAGCTCAGACCACTGCTGCCACAGCAGCTACTACAAAGCCTCAGGAAACAAAAGTGATCGAAACAACTGTAGTGACTACCACTGCAATGCCACAGGAAACAAAGAAGGCTGAAACGACTGTAGCTCAGACTACCACAGTAGCTACAACGGCAAAGCCAAAGCCGGCAACGACAACAACCGTCGCTACTACAAAGCCCGCTCCCGAATGGACAGAAACAAAGGCAAGCGGTACAAAGTACGTCAACACCGACTGCTACAGCCGTAGAAAAGCCGTACTCGGTGCAGAAACCGTCAAGCTGTACAGCGTGAACGACAAGGTGACAGTGACAGCCAAGACCGACACAGGCTACTATAAGCTCTCTGACGGTAGCTTTATACACGGTGACTATCTGAGCGACAGCAAGATTGTTATACAGACTACAACAACCACAAAGAAAGCGGAAACACCAAAGCCTGCGACCACCACAACGAAGAAGCAGGAAAGCAAGCCGAAGTCAATATACGAATATCCGTTTGACCTTGAAGCAATCCGACAGGTAATTATAGACGATGCAGTCAATAATTATGGCTTGGTATACGGAGAAAAAATAGTCAAGGACGAAAGTTCGTGGAATGCTCCGGGTGTTATTTCAAAAGATATTCCGGAAAAAGTAATTAAGCGTAATGTAGAAAGCTGTGCAGGAGCTAATTTCAAAGTAGCACAAATGAAAAAAGGCGATTACTTTAACGTATATATCGAAACCATACCGGATTTAAAGAAAGACGAGAACGGTAACAGCATTGAGGGCTACGCAATATTCTTCTTAAGATAATTGCTTGACTTTTTTTCCAGAAGTGGTATAATAAAAACAAAGAGGGAACCATAGACGGTCGCTCCCTTTGGGTAATTGAAAATAATCGCCTTTAGTTAGCAGACCACAAGGCGATTATTTCTTTTTTATGAAAGATAATAATCCGAGAAGCATAACGGTAAATCCCGTCAGGAATATACCAATCTGAATGAGATTATCCAGTGTTATGTACATCAAGGGCTTCACCTCCTTTCACAATGTAATAACATTGTTGGGGAGCGTGAATGACCGCCTACTGTCCAAGGTTTCCCTCGCTGAAAATTATAGCATATGTTGACGCTATATGTCAACAAAAGAATATTAATAAGAGCTTTGAAAGTATTGATTCAAGGCTCTTTTTCTTTTTCTGAAAGTTAACTGAATATGAAAATCCAAAGCAGTCCGCACCCGTAGGACTGCTTTTTTATATATACAAATACAAATCAAGAAAGGACAAAGGTTATGTTTAAAAACAAATTCAAAAAGCTGACCGGACTTTTCCTTGCGGCAGTTATGACGTTAGTCGCTCTGCCGATTCAGACGCTTGCGTCAGAATGGGGAGTAGGCGATAATGTCTATGCGGCTATGCTCGGCAACTACATCGGCTCAGACGGCGGAACATATGGTGATAAGCGTAATTACACATTCATCTATTACAAAGCCGACGGCGATGTTGCTACTGCTACAAGAGTAAAGAGCAATCACGCAAAGCTCGGTGTCAGCAAGAACGGTGTGACACAGCAGGCAACAGCGGCGCAGTTGCAGAGCTTGTATAAATCGCTGAAATTTTCGGTAAAAAACAGTGATGGCAAATATGTAACAGCAAAAGCTACATCTTCAGACGGTGTATATACCTTCAGCGGATCTTCAACCACACCGCAGTATTATACTGTAAACAGTAACGGCGCATTCAGGATCGATGAAGTGCCTACGGGTTCTTATGCAATCACAGAAACGGCTTGTGACAACAAATACACACCCGCCCATGCAACCGTCACGGCAAAAGTAACTGCCAATGCTACAGTTACGTCTGACTATCCCAATAACAGAAAAATCGGCACAGGACGTGTTACAAAAACTTTGGATAATGCATCTGCGTTGACGGCTGACGAAAAAAAGGATATCTATGCTTCGATACGATTTACAGTTAAAACGTCCGACGGCAAATATGTAGCAGCTACAGCTACAGCTTCACCCGGCGTGTATAACTATAACGGAACATCAAATACGGCACATGAGTATAAGATCAACAGCAACGGTGTTTTCAGAATTGACAAAATGCCGACCGGTACATATTTTCTGACGGAAACTTCGTGCGATGATAACTATACGCCTAGTGTCGCAACAAAAAAATTCACTGTTCGTGCAAATGAAACCACGCAGGTAAGCTATGAAAACACTCGCGATAAAGGCAGTTTACGGGTACAGAAATCATTTAGCGATTCTGATAATTTAACAACGGCGCAGAAGCAGGAGTTATACAAGACTCTGAAATTCACCGTCAAAGACAGTGACGGTAAATATGTGACTGCAAAAGCTACATCTTCAGACGGTGTATATACCTTCAGCGGATCTTCAACCACACCGCAGTATTATACTGTAAACAGTAACGGTGCATTCAGGATCGATAAAGTCCCTACAGGTTCTTATGCAATCACAGAAACGGCTTGTGACAACAGATACACACCCGCCCATGCAACCGTCACGGCAAAAGTAACTGCCAATGCTACAGTTACGTCTGACTATCCCAATAACAGAAAAATCGGCACAGGACGTGTTACAAAAACTTTGGATAATGCGTCTGCACTGACGGCTGACGAAAAAAAGGATATCTATGCTTCTATACGGTTCACTGTCAAGACTGCAGACGGTAAGTATGTAACAGCTACAAAAGCAGTCGAAGTAACGACCGATGCTGTAACAACTGTTAACTTCGAGAACAAGCCGTATGCGAATATCGTTATCAACAAGGTTGACAGCGTTACCAATTCTGCTCTGAGCGGAGCTACATTCGGTATCTATTCAGACGCTGACTGCAAAATTCCCGCCCAGGCATATACATCAGAAACTGATGACACCTTAATTGACGCAGTGATTACCGAAGCAGCTACAGGCAAGTACACTTGCGATTATCTCCCGATCGAGAGCAAGGACGGTACAACATATTATGTCAAGGAGCTTAAAGCGCCTGAGCACTACGCAATCGATACAAATGTTTACCCTGTAACACTTAAAACGGCTAATTCTACTATTGCGGTTTCAAATAACGGAACATCTCAGTTCATCGAAACACCTTTAGGCTCGGTCAGAACGATAAAGGTTGATAAGGATTACCCGGACAACAAGCTGACGGGTGCTGGATTTACTGTATACAAGTCTGATAAATCCACAGCATATGGTAATCTTACGGAAGTTGCCACAGGCGAATATCAGCTTGATGAAATCCCCGCAGGCGTATATTACCTGAAGGAAACCAAAGCCCCGCTATATTACAATATTGATAACACGTACTACCAATTTGTAATTTTAAATGCAGGTGAGGTTGTTAATGTTGAAACAAACGCCGGCAAGGGCTTTGAAAATGACGCTATGACAGGCTCGATCAGCGTTGTAAAACATAGCGCTGACGGTAAGCTTTCCGGCTGGCAGTTCAGAGTAACCGGCACAGCAAAAACCGGTCAGAGCTATGATAAGATCTTCACCACCGATGCAAATGGCACTATCACGATCAGCAATATCCGTATCGGCGATTATAAGGTTACGGAAGTAAAGACTGGCAAAACAGTAGGTTATATTACCGAGGATAGCAAAGCAGTCGAAGTAACGACCGATGCTGTGACAACTGTCAACTTTGAAAATAAGCGTTCTCTTACTCATAACAGTGAGATCGTTTTAATTGCTTTTGGCGATTGTGATGATCTGAGCAAGGTGCCGATGATGATTACAGAATGATATAGGTGCGACATCGTGACGCACTTAAACAGAAAGGTGAATAGATATATGAATAGAAACAATGTGTTAAATAACCCAAAAGAAGAAAATTCAGTCATTGAATCATCTGCCAAAAAACTTACTTATAATGAAGAACTTAAATTAGTGGCAGAAAGATTTGATATGACAGATGATCAGACCTTAGAATTTGTAATTCACGAAATTTATAAATCAAAATGCCTTAGTTTGGGTTTGGTTAAAGCTTTGGAATTACTAGAAAACTATGATGAAGATAACGATGCTGTTAATGTAAAAATGAAACCGATTGATAAGATCCTCAGTAATCTATATGAAACAATAGGTATTCTTGAAACTATAGAAGAAAAACCTCCATTTTAATAATTGACAAAACAATTTCAATTGCTGTATAATTATGTTGATAATCAATTGCAAGGAGGAATGATGATGAGTAGCCTGCCGCAAGGAATTCACAATGCTGTTTGCATTGGCGTAATTATTACAGGTATAAATAAAGATAAATTTGGTTTAAGAAAAAAAGTTGTTTTGTTGTGGGAAGTTTATGTAAAAGATGAGATCAAAACTATGTCAAGAGAATATACATTTTCCTACGATGAAAGAGCAACACTCCGGATGCACCTTGAGTCTTGGCGTGGGGGTCCGTTCACTGAAGAGAAAATGTCAACATTTCAAATTAGAAATATTTTAGGCGTTCCTTGTAAGTTAGTTATACAAAAAAATGACGGCAAAAAGTACGTTCAAAATGTGCTTCCTTTCCCGAAAAATGAGAAGTGCATTTGTTCAAACACAAAATATATTTATTTTGACGTTAATGATAAAAGAACATACTCCGATTTAGAAAGAGTGCCTAACTATCTTAAGGAGAAAATAAGCAGAATTATGTGTACAAATCCAATAAATCTAAGTTAAGTTAATAAAAACAAAAAGCTGTACCTATGTGTACGGCTTTTTTGTACATATAAAAGCACCGCAACCAAAACACCGGGTGCGACATCATGTCGCACTGAGAGATAGATTGACATATGATTTTCACAATGATAGAATAGAGGTAAATAAAATGAGCGCAAGAAAAAAACTAAACAAACTGTGTGTTCAAGAATTAAACAATAATTCTAAGTCATACGATGAAGCATTTGAATTTATGAAAAAATTTATGTGCATTTATGAAAAATGCAAGCCCGATAAGAAATACATTCCCAGACTATCTCATTACGACTTTATGTATTGGGTAAATCCGATAAGAGAGGCGTTTGCAGAAAACAACTATATTAAAGCTGTAGAAAAGCTGATAGATACATATATGGAACAGAAACATAAAGAGATAGCGGAGGTGGCAGTATGGCACATCTTGAAGAAGATATAATTGAACGAGCAAAAAATACCGATATGATAGCCCTTCTCGAAAGCGAGGAGGGCTTTTCCTTTAAAAGCACATACGGTGAACGTGAATTCAAATGTATCGAGCATAACAGCCTTGTTGTAAACGGCAACCGACGCAGATGGTACTGGAACAGCCGACAGGTCGGAGGAAACAATGCCATTGATTACCTTGTAAAGATACGAGGTATGAATTTCAGAGATGCCGTATTACATCTTGTCGGAGATCGGGAGCAAACGGCATATACGCCGATAAAGAAGCCCGTGGCGAAAGCAGAAAATGTATCTGTATCAGAACCTGTACGGTTTGTTCTGCCGGAACAGGCTCACTTCCCGGATGGCAGACGCAATTACAGTAATATCATTGCTTATCTTAACAAGGGCAGAGGAATTGATATGAACATCATCAATGCACTGATAGCTTCCGGTCAGATTTATCAGGGAGTGCAGTACAACGGCTTGCATATAGTCGGATACAACGATGAGGGAATGGCTTTTTATCGCTTTAATGATAACCGTGACTGGGTTGATTATAGATTGCAAACGCTGAGAGCTTCACCGACAGCAACAGATACATATCAAGCTGAAGCTGTTTCTTCAAAATATGTTGATAACATTTTACTGAAGGAAAACACAAAAATATTTAAGAATAGTCTTGTTGTATCGATCGGAAAAAACGCTCAAGGTGAAATATCCTATGCAGCATTCCGCATAGCAAGCACAAATTACAGATTCCGGGGAGAAGTAGCCGGGAGCGATAAGGCAAGCGGCTTTCTGATTGAGAGCGAGGGTATGAACGATTGTGTGTATGTTTTTGAATCGTTCATCGACGCTATGAGCCACGCCAACCTGTATAATATAAAGTACGGAAATAAGGACGCCTGGAAACTGCACAACAGGCTTGCTCTCGGCGGAACAGCCGATACGGCTCTGATGGAGCTGTTGAAGCGTAAACCGAATATCCGCAATATATGTCTGTGTCTGGATAATGATAGTGCGGGACGCACTGCGGCAAAGGAAATAGCAAGCAAGCTCAGAAGTATGGGATACATTAACATCTATGAACGCTATCCCAATGAAAAAGATTATAACGATGAGCTTAAAAAGATTAAATCAATTATAAACGAACAGGCAGAAGAAAACGAACAGTAAAATTTAATAAAGGAGGATAACCCAATGCAGAACAGCAAAAGCTACTTTGTATTGCCTAATACAGCATTCGGCTTATCCTCCGAAGAATTTTCCGTGCTTGCTTATCTTCTGTCAATTCCAACGGCAAAAAAGCGTGTCAGACAGCAGACCATAGCAGAGAAGTGCAATATAGGCAGTCGCAATACTGTAACAAAAGCAATAAACAGCCTGCTTGCAAAAGGCTACATATTTACAAAAATCCGCACAAGACGTGTTAATTACTGGTATGGCACAAATGTCTATTATCTTAACGAGGACGCAGTATACGATTTTTCAAAAGGATACACATTGATACAGCGGAGTGTTTTTGAATACGACTTATCGCCGGCACAACTCAAGGTGTATGCTTTCATTTTAAAATCTATCAATACCAAGCTCGGCTACTGCTGGAACAGCTATACCGATATATCCAAAGGCACAGGTATGTCCCGTAGCACTGTAATTGCTCTAATCCATCAGTTAGAATACAGAGGACTTATAAGAAAGATACGGAAAATGAGATACGGCTGTCCTAAAGTTTATGCCGACAATGTTTACTGCATAAAACTGAAAAGAAAAAAGCGGATAAAAAAAGAAGTACAGCCCCGCAAAGACTGTACCTCTCAAAAATCCAATGTAAATTATAACTTACAGCTTGATAATATCACAGAGCCTGCATTTTGTCAAGTCCTGTTGAGCGATTTTTTTCAAACGAGGGGTAGTCCGAAATATGAGCATCTATATATTACCCAGCAAGTTAGCCACAGAAAAAGGAAAGTAAGTAAATTAAATTTACTATATAGCAGTATATATAGGATACTTAGGACAGTTTATACTCATTTTTCCACAAAAAAGTCCTGCGGAAAACGAATAATTCGTAAAAATAAGGCTCCGCCTTGATATTTTTCGACTTTTTCTTTTCTGCGGCTAAGATTGGAGGTGCGACACGGTGACGCACCTTTTTTGTATATCAATGTTGACAAAATCATTAGATTATGATAAAATTATGATAATATCAGAATGAGCGATAATCTAAAGGAGGGAAAATATATGGATAAGAATAAAAATAATGATCGTAGATGGGATGTATTTAAAACAATTTCTAATGTTATAATCAAAGTTTTGGCGATATTCGTAGCTGGTACAATTGTTACATTTGCTGTTCCAGTTACTATTATTAATATCTTTCAAGGAAATAATCCAACAAATTCAAGTTCCATTATAGAAGATTTAAAGACATCAAAAATCGAGAATTCGATATTAGAAGTCTATGATTCTTCACAAGGTGTTGCTGATGGAAACTATGGTAACGCTATTGTTATTGATGAGGTTTACACATTATATAAACGTACAATGACACAGTTGGAATGCATGGAAACTAGTTTTTTTCCTTATGGATATCAATCTCCTGATGTTACTATGGTTGGCTATGGAGAGAGAATTGTTGTTAAAAATTATTTCGATGTCGATGATAATATAGACTACAATAACATTTATTTTTCAGCGAATTTCTATAATGAAAAAAACGAATTGTTGGAATATGATGATTATCCGTTTGGTGCTTATTTATCAACAGAAGCAGATAAAATTGAAATGATATTTTCTATTAAAGAACCTATAAAATCAGGCAGATATAGTTGCGAATTTATCATTTATGAAAATGTAGCAAAAGAGTTGGATAGTATCTACATAACATTCGACGTTATATAGAATATACAAGCAGCTTAAAATCAGCTCGCACTGAAAATTATATCTTTTTTAGTTTAAGTCTTTTTGAGTTTTTTAGAAAGAAGGACAGTTATGTGGGAGTATATGCAAGATATATTGATAACGAATGCTGTTAAGTTTAGTTGTGAAAGCTGTACAGCTCCTGATAGCAATTTTTTGTCCGATATACTTTTTCCGCTGTTGGCTTTGATCGTTTCAATTTTTGCAATTTTCTTTGCTTTTATTACTACACATAAAAATAATAAAATTACTCAGTGTCAGATTATACTTGAAATTCAAAAAATGGATATGGAAAATCGCGAAAGATTGTCGCATAGCTATAAGGAGTTAAAAATTTTATCAAGATGGCTAAAAGAGCATATTGCTTTGGAACGAACAACTACATACAATTTAACTTTTAGCAAGTTCTATAAAGAATTGAATAAGGATAGGTATAGGAATTTACGGGGAATGTTATATTTTTATGAATATATTGGTTCAGTGGTGAAAATGCATGAAATATCATATAACCAAATTTTTTCACTAATATATTTTCCAGATGATTTAAATAATAAACTTCAATATATAATTTCTAAGACACGTA
>ULVD01067370.1_pt1 | contig 19556 bp, 14 predicted proteins | sample 1959101 | NCBI WGS metagenome assembly ULVD01 (sample SAMEA4835777, study PRJEB28245) | human gut metagenome | biome: gut microbiome; material: fecal sample | place: Denmark | collected 2008
GCCACAGCCTCCCCGAAGCCCCGTGACGGCATTGACTTCCTGCCCCTGTCGGTGGATTTCGACGAGAAGCTCTATGCCGTGGGCAGAATTCCCGGCGGCTATCTGCGCAGAGAGGGCAAGCCCTCTGAGAAGGCAATTCTGACTTCCCGTGTTATCGACCGTCCCATCCGTCCCCTCTTTCCCAAGGATCTGCGCAACGATGTAGTCCTGGGCCTTACGGTCATGAGCGTTGACCATGACTGCGCCCCCGAAATTGTAGGGATGTTGGGCGCTTCCATCGCTCTGTCCATTTCCGACATTCCCTGGAACGGGCCCATTGCCGGCGTTCAGGTAGGTCTGGTGAACGGAGAACTGGTCATCAATCCCACCTCCGAGCAGAGAAAGCTCAGCGATTTGCAACTGACCGTAGCAGGTTCTGCCAAAAAGGTGGTCATGATCGAGGCCGGTGCCAACGAAGTGGACGATGACACCATGTACAACGGCATCATGCTGGCTCACGAGGAAATCAAAAAGCTCTGCGCCTTCATTGACGGCATCGTTTCCGAAATCGGCAAGCCCAAGTTCTCCTATGCTTCAGGCGAGCTGGATCACGATATGTTCGATGAGATTTTTGCCTACTGTGAGAAGGCCGTCATGGAAGCGCTGGACACCGACGACAAGAATGTGCGGGATGCCAAAATGCAGCCGATCATGGATGACATCGAGGAGCAGTTCACAGAAAAATATCCGGATCTGCCGGTAATTATGCCCGAACTCATCTATAAGATTCAGAAGAAGATCGTCCGCCGCTGGCTGTTGGTGGACAAGAAGAGAGTGGACGGCAGAAAGATGGATGAGATCCGTCCTTTGGATGCCGAGATCGATCTGTTGCCCAGAGTTCATGGCTCCGGTATGTTCACCAGAGGACAGACGCAGGTGCTTTCCATTGCCACATTGGGCACCCTGGCTGATGCGCAGGAGCTGGACACCATCGACGAGGAAACCTCCAAAAGATATATGCATCAGTACAACATGCCCGGCTTCTCCACCGGAGAAGCAAAGGCTATCCGTTCCCCCGGCAGACGGGAGATCGGTCACGGCGCTTTGGCCGAGCGTTCGCTTATTCCCGTGCTTCCTTCCATTGAGGAGTTCCCCTATGCGATCCGGGTGGTTTCCGAGGTTGTTTCCTCCAACGGCTCCACCTCTCAGGCTTCGGTCTGCGGCTCCACTTTGGCCCTCATGGCAGCAGGCGTGCCGATCAAGGCACCGGTTGCCGGCATTTCCTGCGGTCTGATCACTGCGGAAGACGGCTCCTGGGACACCATGATCGACATTCAGGGCCTGGAAGACTTCTACGGCGATATGGACTTCAAGGTTGCTGGCACGCATAAGGGCATCACCTCCATCCAGATGGATCTGAAGATCGACGGCCTGACCCCTGAGATCATCAAATCCGCTCTGGAAATGACCCACAAGGGCAGAGATTATATCATCGACAATGTGATTCTCAAGGCAATCCCCGCTCCTCGGGCTGAGGTTTGCGCTTATGCGCCCAAGATGATTACCATGCACATCAAGACCGAAAAGATCAGAGAGGTCATCGGTAAGGGCGGCGAGGTGATCCAGAAGATTCAGGCCGACTACGGCGTGAAGATCGACATTGAAGAGGACGGCACCGTTTATATTGCATCGCCCAACAGAGACGGCGCTTTGGCGGCACAGAAAGTGGTGGAAGGCATCTGCTTTGAACCGGAAGTGGGTACGATCTACACCGGTAAGGTCACCAGAATCATCCCCATCGGTTGCTTTGTGGAGTTTGCACCCGGCAAGGAGGGCATGTGCCACATCAAGGATCTGGACACCGACTTTGTAAACGAGGTGGAAGATGTGGTCAAGGTGGGCGACATCATCACCGTCAAGTATCTGGGCCTGGACGAAAAGGGCAGAATGAACCTGTCCAGAAAAGCAACTTTGCCCGGCTATGAGGAATCGGAAGAGCACAAGAGCGGCAAGGGCGGCGACAGAGGCTCCCGCAACGGAGACAGAGCCCCCAGAAGCAACGGCAATGGTTCCAGAACCGGCCGCAATGGTACCGACAGAGGTTCCCGCAGCGGCGGCAACAGCAGAGACGGCAGAAGCGAGAGAGCGCCGAAGGAGTCCCGCTACGAGCGCACACCCCGGAACGAGACCCCCAAAGCTGAAGAAGTAAAGCTTGAGGAAAAGCCCGCAGAACCCAAGGTCGAGCCTAAGGTGGAACCCAAAGCGGAGACCGCAGCCGAGGAATCCAAGGAAAAGAAAGGCTTCTTCTCCTCTCTCTTCGGCGGAAAAAACTGAGTTCCCCGATTCCCGAAGGATTCCGAACGGAACGATCGGATCGGAAGGATCGCACTGTCCTTTCGCAGAAAAGTTTTTCGCAAAAGAATAGCGAAAGGGGCTGTTAAAAAGCGATTTTTAACAGCCCCTTTTCATATGTCGGCGGGGATTCCGGCATTTTTGATGCGCTCTTGGTCGGTTAAGCCCTTTATTTTGTCGAAATTCAGGTGAACGACAAAATGGCGGCTTTCAGCCGTCAAAACCAATGTTATCAGAGGAGTTTAAAACTCGGTCAGAGCTTTGAAACTCCTCCTTTCTTTCTCTTTTTTCAACCGGCGGCCTGTCTCCAACAGCCCTGTGCCCCATAGACCCTGACCGTACGGCCAGAGCCCTCCCGAAAGCTCAGGCCTCCGGCACTTTCGTCACATCCACATAGGAAATGAAGTTTGAAAGGGTTTCCAATTCCGGCAATGTCAGTTCAATGGCACTGTTTCCGCTTCCGCAAGCCGGAAAAACCGTTTCAAACCGTTTTAAGGAAGCGTCCAGATAAACCTGCACTCCCTCATTGACGGCAAAAGGGCAAACGCCGCCCACGGCATGCCCTACCAAGGCTTCCGCCTGCTCTGCTGTCAGCATTCTGGCTTTTTCCTTGAAAAACGCCTTGAATTTGGAGTTGTTCACCTTTGCATCTCCCGCCATCACCACCAACACCGGCCTGTCGCCCACTAAAAACGACAGGGTTTTGGCGATCCGTTCCGGCGGACAGTGCAGCGCATGGGCGGCCAACTCCACCGTGGCGGAGGACTCATCCAAAATAAGCACACGCTCCGCCATTCCTTTGCTTTCAAAAAATCCCAAGACTCTTTCTAAAGACATCGCAATCCTCTTTTCAACATAAGGGCGCCTCTAAAAATTTTCCACACATCGGGCAACGGCGTTTTAACCTCAGAATTCCGTTGCAAAAAGCCTTCATACAAAAAGGATTCCTTATTTTTGCGCCTCGTTCTTCGGCAGAACTGCCCGTGACCGAGCAGACTTTTTGTATGGAGAGACACCCATAAAAAACGGGTTGCCGCAAGAGATCCTGCGGCAACCCTCACTTTTTTAGCCGGTATATCCGTATTTGGTCATATAAACAGCCCACTCGGCATCGGTGAACAGAGCCCGTACATCCTTTCCGGAAATATCGGAAAGTTTTTGCACAAAATTCTCGAATCTCTCGTATTTTTTATAGGTCGTTATGCCTTCCTGACGAAGCGCTGCATAGGCCTGCTTGAACACCGTCCAATTCTCATCATCAATTTGCCGTTGGATCTCGACAAATTTCAAGGCAGCAGAGTATGCGCCGTACTCCAGACTTTCGGCAATGCCCACGCCGTTCTTGGAGAGCTTTCTGTAGCATTCCTCCACCTGGGCATGCTCCGCATTCCGATCCGCATAGAAGTAATCCGTGCTGTTGAATTCCGAAGGAGCCGCACAGGCACCGTTTTTCTCCAGAACATAGGCCACTTTCAGGTCGGTCATCATTTCCGCCTCAAAATACCAAGGCTGTTGATTGTCGAACATATGGCCCATTTCATGCAACGCACAGAAATTCCAATCCACCGCGCCGTATTTCTTGCTCCGCATGGCCATTTTTCCTAAGTCAGTCACCATAAAGCTCTTTTCAATTGTAATCACATTATAGTGGCTGTTATCGTTCCAAACATAGCCGATGTGGGGCGATGGCTCATACGCTTTCACCACGATGCTCTCATAGGCCACGAAGGAGGTCAGTTCAATATAAGAATTGTAGGCATCATCCAGATTGTTCGCCCAGATCTGAAGCATTTCGTCGGTAAGCTTTTTCACTCTCATGAAAATATCCGACGGCACACGGACAACCACATTGCCCTCATCGCTGATATATTGCAGGAAGGCCTTTCCGCCGCCTCTTTTTTCCATCTTCAATTCAAAGGAAGTGATGCCGGTGGCTTTATCCTGTTCTTCCATGCAGAGCGCACCGTCCTTATAGGACAGGAGCCAGGAATCATACTGGTTATTGGAAAAGGTGTATGTACCATCCTCATTTTCGGTAATATGCCACTGTATAGATTCTCTTTTGTCATCAAAGTACTTGGTCGATGCCGTCTCAGAGCTCTGGCGTGCTTTGCCGACAAAAACCAATTTGTCGGTGATCTTGGGACTCAGAAATCCTTCCGGCGCCAGCACATGCATACTGTCCTCTCCGGCAAACACCAGATAGTAAGGGTCTTCCTTGTGCGTCTGGTACACGATCGTAAAGGTGTTCAGTTCCCCACCGACGGTCACAGGAATATCCACCCGGTTGTTGCTTTCCGTGTTTGCATAGCTCAAGCCCTTATCGGAGCCTTTGGGAACAATTGTATACTGTCCCACCGGCAGAACATTCATCTCTTCCTCGGTCATGCCGGCAGCGACAGTCGGAGGAGGGGTAGGCGTGGGTGTGAGGGTAGGTGTGGAGGAGGGTGTGGGAGTCGGCGTGGATTCCGACACCTCGGAAGTCTCCGGAGTAGGTGTTGCGGTCTTGTCAGGAGACGAAGGAACATCAGAAACCGAAGCCTCTGTTTTGCTTTCGGAAGAATTCGTTCCGTCAGGAGAAGGGGCAGAAGTGGTCTTGCCTTCTCCACAGCCGGCCAAAAGCGCCAGAAGCGTCAGCAAAGTCAGGAAAACTGCGAGAAACCGTTTCATAGCAAAAATACCTTCTTTCCTTGTTTTCGTTTTGTTTTTTTGAAAAGCGGGGTTGCCGCAGAGGTTTTGCGACAACCCCGCTGTCCTTTAAGACAGATTATGCAATACGAACATAGGTGTTGCCGACAATCGAAGAGTCCGATTTATCCAGCACACGCACAATATACGATGCGTCAGGGCTCTTCACACTGCCCTCAAAGCTCTTTGCCGTAACCTTGGCGTCTGCCGTTACGGGAGTTTTACCGGTCAAGTCCGTCACAACCAGTTGGAGCTCCAATCCGGCGTTCCGCACTTCACCTGAAATTTTCAGATTCTCCCCGTCCTTTTCCACGGCAGTATAGGCTGTGGACTTGGCAGAGGAAACCGTCCATTTCAGATTGTCGGTCAGCTCGGTCATCCGGATCATCTGAAGTGCTCCGTCCCTCTCACCCAGAGCATAATAGCTTCCGTCCTCTGCCTGCATGAAGAAGGTCACCGTACCGTCTTCGTTATAGGACACCGAGAACTCCTGAGCTTTGTTTTCATCTACGGTGATCTTTTGGAAGATCAGTTCGGCTCCGTCCTTGAGTTCCTTCTTGTCTATGGCCAGGCCGTACTTCTCGTCATCCCGATCCAGCCTGTAAGTATTTCTCTCCATAAGAGGCGCCACCATCAAAGTCGAAGCCGCATCCACCTCGCCCAGAGCGAGCCGCATGGTGGAGGAGCCCTTTACAATGGCTTTCCCGCTTTCCTTGTTGACCAGGTTGACTGCGCCCTCAAGCATTGCAACTTTGTGGGTTTCGCTGAAATCAAAGGTATAGCTTCTGGAACCCTTTGTAAAGCTGTCATTGAAGCCCACATCGCAAAGAACCTTCTGGTCACCGTTCTTCACCTTGATGCTCTTGACCGTCATTTCATCGTCGGCACTGTTGGAGACCTTGATCGACCAGAGGTAGTCGGTCACCGAACTGCCCTCCGGAACGCTTTCCAGAAGCCGTTCAAAGTTGACCGTGAAGAATCCGACAGCCGCATCACCCGTAGGCTCTCCCTTCACATTCAGCCAAAGCTGATCGTACTTACTGTGAGAACCCACATATTCAAAGATGTAAGGAGTAATGGACGAAGTGAGCCCATTCCGATCGGTTCTCGTCAGCTCCATGGTCAGGGAATCCCGGTTCTTCAGTTCCACTTCCACTTCCGCATAGAGACCCGGCAGTCCGGCAACAATGTCTCTGTCCCAGTAAATAAAGCAGAACTGATCCAGCGTCCAGCCTCTTTCCAAGCCCTTGTTTTTCAGGGCGTTGGGGAATTTGAAATCCTCATATTCGGATTCGGTGTTGAGAGCATCGTAGGCCACCCAGCATCTACCGCCGTCATACCAGCTTTCGCCCCAGGAATTGGCCAAGAGAAAGGCTCCCTTCATCGTCACGCCGCAGGAGGTCACCGTGATGTCGTCATCATATCCCACAATGCACACCTGATGCCCGCCGCTGCGGTCGTTGGTGGAAAATGTAATGATCCGGTCTCCGACCTTGCCCAATGTTCCCACGCCGTCAGAAGTCAGTTTTTTCACGCTGGAAGAGGAAACCCAGGTGTTCGGATATCCGCCGGTCACCACCACATTTCCGGTGGCAATGGCGTCTTTGATCTTGTTCAGCATGGCCTTACCGGCTTCCGAGGTGGTCATGGCCAAGCCCTCTTTTCCGGTAACCGTATACTCCGGATCGTTGACTACAAAAATCTGCTCATAGCCCGACACCCGGTAACTTAAAGCCTTTTCTCCCATGCCCTCCGCCACATTCCATGCGGCAGTCTGCTTCGACAGCTTTCCGTTCACCTTAATCTGGGATCCGCCGCTGGCATCCTTGGCAAAGGATTCATCCGAATTTTTCAGAGCGCCGTGATCCTTCAGAATGTCGTACACATTCTTGGTTGCCGCTCCGGCATACTGATAGGTAAACTTGGGGGAAAAGCAGTTGGAATAGCTTTCAGAGGGATTCCAACCGTTCAACCCGCCGTTGTTTTTCATATACTGTGCCACGGCGTTGGTGAACTGCATATAGGTCACACCCTCGGATACACAGCATCCCACACCCCCCTGGTTATCAATAGGAGGCAGAGTTTCGCTTCCGACCAGCGTTGCGCTGGAAGGCAGAGTTTCCAGAGTTTTGTGCTCCTTTTCTGCCCCGGAAGCAGGTGCCAGCACATTCAACAGATCAGAAATGTCTGTCGAGATCGTGGTTTCTCCCGTTCCCGTTTCGGTAATCGTAGAGGCCGCTCCGCTGGGATTGGTTGCGGTGGTGGAAGCGCCGCAGGATGTAATTACCGACACCGCAAAGAGCAGTGTTAAGACCAATGACAAAGTGCGTTTCATAGGTATTTCCTTCCCAAAACAAAACTGTTGACTGACCGTCAACCCGATTGCTTTCAGTATACCCTTATTTTTTCCCGCTGTCAAGGGATTCGGCGTTCTTTCTGTCTTTTTCGACGATTCACACAAACTCCCTGTGCCCGTTTTGTGCAGATTGTCTGTTTCCCCTCCCGAAAGATCCAGAGCCAAGAACACTCTCAAAGCAGAACTTTTCCATTCCGTGGGAAAATCCAAAGAATCCCTTGACAAGAAAAAAAGGCTTTGCTATAATAGGAAAGAAACAATCGAAAGCGAGGGATGCCTTTGAACGCCGGCGGCAAAGTGACGGTGGCGGGTCTTTTTTCAGGAAAAGGCGGTGTAGGCCGTTCTACCCTTGCAGTTGGCCTTTCCGTGGCGCTCTGCCGGAAGGGCGAGCGGGTGCTTCTCGCCGATCTGAACGCCTCCCTTCACTGCTTGGATTATCTTCTCGGCATGGAAGACCGGGTGCTTTTCGGCCTTTCCGATCTATACAAGGGAGCGTCGCCGGAAAAGGTATTTCCCGAAAGCGAACGCACAAAAGGGCTTTTTCTGTGCCCCCCGCCGGAAGAAGAAGGATTTTGCACAGACCCGGAAGGATATTGGGCGGCCCTCGAACAAGGCGCTGCTGCCGTGGAGGCTTCTTTTCTGCTGTTGGATCTGCCGGCGACCATGACGGGAATTTCTGCCTTTCTGCTTGAAAAAACCGATATTCCTCTTTCGGTCACCACCGGAGAAAAGGCCGCACTGTTCGGTGCTGAGGCCTTTGAAGCCCAGGCGCGCGCAGCCGGAAAGCAGGCAAGGCTGTTGGTAAACCGTTTGGACATGACGGACTTGTCCTCCTACAGAAACGGCAGAGAAAGTGTGAAGCAATGGATCGACCGGACCCATACCCCGCTTGTGGGCGTGGTTCCCGAAAGCTATGAGCTTTTCCGTTGTTCCGAGGAGGGCAGGATCGAGGAAGCCGGTGAAACCGCTCTCTGCTTTCTCAACATAGCGTCCCGCCTGAAAGGAGAGGAAGTCCCCCTTTTTTCCGGTATGCGGGAGGAAAAAAAGCTGCGGCGGAGTCTGCTTGGATTCTGAAAATAACGGATGTACGGAACAAGGATTCGGAGGAACTGTGAATGGAAATCGTACTGATCGCCGGTGACAAAAAGAAAGAATTGATGGTCGAATTCTGCACTGCTTATTGCGGAATTCTCTCCAAGCACCATCTGTGCGCCACCGGGAAAACTGCAAAATATATATCCGAAGCGACCGGTCTGAAAATCGAAACCATGCTTTCCGGTTCTTTGGGCGGCATGGAACAGGTCATCTCCAGAATCTGCTATAACGAAGTGGATCTGGTGCTCTATTTCCGGGACACCGCCCCCGAAAAGGACTCGGACACCAGAGATATTGAGCTTTTGCGTTGCTGTGATACCTACAACATCCCCGTTGCCACCAACATCGCCACAGGCGAAGCGCTGGTAATGGGTCTGGACCGGGGAGATTTGGACTGGCGGGAGTTCGTAAATCCCCGCCATCCCAAGCAGAAGAATTTCTGACCCGTCCGACGGCATTGGTTTTAACGGCTGAAAGCCGTGGTTTTGCCGCAAAATTCATTTGAATTTCGACAAAATAAAGGGTCTGACCCCAGAATCGCATCGAAAATACCGGGATCCCGGCCGGCATTTTTAGAGGCTGTAAAAAAGCAAGTTTTTTACAGCCCCCTTTTTTGTGAAGAATTTTTGGTACCTCTGGATATTCAGGGGATGCCCGGTTGACCGTTTTTCCCGAAAAACGAAGTGTAAAGACGAACGAATATTTTGTGTATTCAGGCTTTTCACCGCAAAGCTCTTCGGCAATACGGTATTCACGGGCATACGGGGAATTTTCAGAGGGCCCTTTTGTAAAAGGAAAATTATGGACACCGTAAAACAACCGGAAAAAGAAAACATCATGGGCACCATGCCCGTTGGAAAACTGCTCTTTACCATGGCCGCACCCATGGTCGTCTCCATGCTGGTACAGGCACTTTACAACATCTACGACAGCATTGTGGTTGCAAGCTACAGCGGCAACGGTGTGACCGCCCTCTCCTTAGCCTTTCCCGTGCAGAATCTGATGATCGCCTTTGCCACCGGCACCGGCGTAGGCATCAACAGCTATCTTTCCCGTGCCTTGGGCGAAAAGCGCCCCGACCGGGTACACCGAACGGCCACAAACGGCCTGTTCGTCATTCTTTTGACCAACATCGCCTTCCTTCTTCTGGGCCTTTTCGGCTGCGGTCTGTATTTCAGATACCTGACCGACGCCCAACCCGGCAGTCAGGTCTACCGGTTCGGCATGGACTATTTGCAGGTGGTGACGATCTTTTCTACCGGGCTGTTCTTCCAGGTCACCTTTGAACGGCTTTTGCAATCCACCGGCAAAGCCAAGCTCTCCATGCTTTCTCAGGGTCTTGGAGCCATCCTCAATATTCTTTTGGACCCCTTCTTCATTCTGAAGTCCGGCGACCGCATTTTCGGTATTCCTCTTCCTTTCGGTCTGGATATGGGTCCCAAAGGGGCGGCTTTAGCCACCGTGATCGGACAGTTTGCAGCTGCGTTCTTCGGACTGTTTGCCAACCTGAGGTACAATAAGGAAATTGACCTTTCCTTTAAGAACTTCCGTCCCGAATTCAAAATAATCAAAAGAATCTACGCCGTTGGTATTCCCTCCATCTTCATGGCGGCTGTAGGTTCCTTCCTGACCGTTGCTCTGAACAAGATCCTCACCATCGGAGAAGAGGTCACCTACATTGCCGAAAAAGGCATGGATAAGGCCTTGGCCGCCGCTCTTGCGGCACAGCGCTTAGCCGGAGTTTCGATTTACGGCGTATATTTCAAGCTTCAGTCCTTCATTTTCATGCCCATTTTCGGCATGAACAACGGTATGATCCCCATTGTTGCATACAACTATGGCAAGCGCTCCAAGGAGCGGATCCTGAAAACCGTCAAGCTGGCCGTGATTGCGGCGGTGGTGTATATGCTGGTCGGCTTTGCCATCTTTCAAACTCTGTCCGGCACCCTGCTGAAGGCATTCTATCAGCCGGACGCCGAAGTATCCGCTGCCGAAACCGCGGAAACCGAACCAGACCCGGGAAGCGCATCGGTCTTTGAAAACCCCAGCGAAGCGGTTCTGGAATACGGCGAGCCTGCCATGCGGATCATCAGTATCTGCTTTCTCTTTGCAGGGGTCTGCGTCATCACCATTTCCGCTCTGCAGGCTCTGGGAAAGGGACTGCCCAGTCTGCTCATTTCCCTCATCCGGCAGATTGCCGTCATCCTTCCCCTGTCTTACATTCTTGCGATAAACTTTGGCTTGGTCGCCCTCTTCTGGGCCTTCCCCGTGGCCGAATTTATAGCCATGGTCATCAGTATTTTCCTTTTCCGCAACGCCTACATCAAATTGATAAAGCCCTTGGGCGAAAAGCCGACGGAAACGCTCTGTTCCCCAACCGAATGACCCGATAAATAAAAGCTCCCTCCAAAAGCAAGGAAAAATCTATTCCTTCCTGCTTTTGAAGGGAGTTTTTCAGAAAACGGTACCGCCGTCCTGCATAGCGCCCCGCCCCGTCTCCGAAAATCCGGATCCGAAAGGCCGAAAAACCTCCGGGAGTATTCCCGCTAAAACTGTTTGACACCGTCTAAATACAGGGAAGTCACTCTTCCCCGAAGAGCCCGGCCTAAAAAGGGCGTATTGCTGCTCCGGGAACGCAGGGTGCTCTTGCTGTAGACCAGTTCTTCATCGGTGTCCAGAAAGACCAGATCCAAGGGCTGGCCCTCTTTGAGCTGCGAGCTCCTTCCGAGAAGCTCTGCCGGAGCCGATCCCATCAGTTGTACAAGACGGGACAAGGACAGATAGCCCGGCAAGACCAACCCGGTATAGCCGGCGGCAAACGCCGTTTCCAGACCCACCGCACCCGGCAATGCCTCTTTTAAGGGACCGGATTTTTCCCGATCGGCACAGGGCGTATGATCGGTGCAGATGCAGTCCACCGTGCCGTCTGCCAAGCCCTCAATCAGCGCCATCCGGTCTTCTTCCCGCCGCAGGGGCGGAGTCAGCTTGGCCGCATTTCCGGAATACAGCAGCTCCTCTTCGGCAAAGAAAAAATAGGGAGGGGCCGTGGCGCAGGTCACCGGAACGCCCTCTTTTTTGGCCAACCGCACCTTTTCCACACTTTTTTTCAGCGTCACCAGCGGAAAGTGCACCGGAATGCCTGTTTCCCTGGAGAGGAACAAAGCCTCCTCCAGACAAAGCAGTTCGGAAAGCGGATCGATTCCTTCATCGTTCAGAAATCCGGAGAGCCGGCCTTTGTTGACCGACCCTCGGCGTTGGAGGCTTCCTTTCTGGCTGGGCGCAACAAACAAAAGCCCTGCCCTCTGAGCCGTCCGAAGGCCCTCCAGAAGCACATAGGCCGAAGGCTCCCGCTCCTCAAAATCGCCGGTCACCGCCGCCACACCCAGTGTTTTCAGCCCCTCCGGATCGGTCAGGGGATTTCCCCCCTTTCCGCCCCTGGACAGGGGCAATGCCATCAGCGTTTCCAGGGCAGAAAGAGCCTCCGCATTCTTTTTCAGCGCCGAAAGAGCGCTTTTTCCCTCCGGCAAGGGTCTTTGTACCGGTTGGAGCAACACTCTTCCGTACCCTCCTGCAAGAGCGGCGGACAATCCGCTTTGCAGGCTTTCTCTGTAAGCAAAGCCCGGGTCCGGCAGGGAACAGCGCAGGTCGGTGAAGGGCAGACAGGCCAGCCGGCCATGGGCATTGAGAACCGTCAGCCCTTCTGAAATACCCGGACGCAAGCCTTTGCCGATTTTCAGAATCTCGCTTCCCGTGCCGCTTCTCCGGAAAAGCAGATCGCAGGCGTCGGTTTTTCCCGACACGCCGTCGATCAGTCGGATGTTCCGGAACAATTTATAATTTTCATTCATTTTTCAGATAGTACCCCCTGCTATGGGCGGTAAAAATCAGCCGTTCCTTCCCGGGAAGGTCGGTCTTTTTTCTTAAATACCCAATGTAAACGCTGACCTGATTGGAGGGGCGCACCGTGCCGAACAGCCTTTCGGAAAGCTCCGAAGACGAGAGGGGACGCTCTGCGTCCAAAAGCGCTTTGAGAAGTCTCCCCTCAAGCGGAGTAAGGAGCAAGGGCTGTCCATCCAGAATGGCCCGTTCCCCCGAAAAAATCAACCGTTGGCCCTGTCTGTGCGCTCCTTCCCTCTCCGGAGCGGCAGACTTCCCGCTTTCGCCGAAAAGTCCCTCCAGCTCCTCAAAGGAAAAGGGACGGACAAGCTGTCCCTTTCCGGGCGTTTCCGAAAAAACGATCTCGTTCTCTTTGCCCAACACCTTCTCGCTGTCCCCGTCTGTCAGAATCCACTTCCCCTCCGGAAGCCCGGGGGAAAACTCCTCCCACCAGCACCGAAGCGCTTTCAGCAGTTCTTCGTCCTTGGTGCGGACGGTCAGAGAGCTCATGGCGTCCCCTCCTTCTGTCCGTAAAAATATTTTCGCAATATTCCCTCAAAATACACCGCCGACGCCACCATCCCCGCTCCGTACAGAACCGGATAGACAAAGGGGAGGATATAGTTCACCAGAAAGCTTCCCGAAGCGCTTCCCGCCAGGATCACAGGGATCTGGGAAGCCTCCAAGGCAAGAAAATAGCAGAGGATAAACACAAGGACCGCCGCTTTGTAGGGGGAACGGGTCGAGAGCATTCCTTGGTTTCCCTTGATCCGGCAGACCAAAAAAATCCCCACCGTTGCCGCAAGCTCCACCAGAAGTAGCAACAACAATTCAAAGGGAAGCATCTTCACATAGGGCAGTATCTGATCCTTGTAGCTCTGAACCGAGTCGGTGTAGCCAAAAAAAATCATCAGCGTTTGGACAAGAAAACTCACGCCGAAAACCCCGGCGCCTCCGCCCCAGGCGGCCAAAAGAGGCCGAATGGCCGATTTCAACCCCTTTTTTCCGGCATAGAAGCCCAAAACCATCACCGTGCAGGTAAGTAAGCCATAGCGCAGAAGGCTGAAAATCACCGAAAGGATCTCAGAAAGCAACAAAGTGATATCCGAATAGTCGGAATAGCGCAGCATGGAAATACCGCCGCCCAGCAATAGGGTATTCAGCGCCGGTAGCAGAAACGCTGTAAACAGCAACAGCTTACAGGGAGAGCGCAAGGCCTTTGAGGAAGCTTGATTCATCATCTTTTCTCCCCCTCAAATCATTTATAATAGCGCAAAACCGCCACAACCTTGCCCAGAATGTAGACTTCGTCAACAAGTATCGGCTCCATAGACGGATTCTCGGGCTGAAGGCGGAAATGCCCGTTTTCCTTATAGAACCGTTTCACCGTGGCTTCGTCGTTGACCAGGGCCACCACAATCTCCCCGTTTTCCGCCAGATTGGTCTTGGCTACCACCACAATGTCCCCGTCTAAAATTCCGGCGTTAATCATGCTGGTGCCGGCAATCCGCAGGGCAAACAACTGGCTGTAGCTGTATGGACCGTTCAGGACCGGGAAATCCACATAGCCTTCGTAATTTTCCACAGCCAGAATCGGCGTGCCTGCGGCCACTCTGCCCACCACCGGCACTTTCGTCGTCCGGGAGTTTTCCTTCTCCCCGCCTTCCTCGCCGATCCGCATGGAACGGCTCTTGCCCGGATCCCTGCGAATATATCCCTTTTCCTCCAACCGCGCCAAATAGGAATGAACCGTTGCGGTGCTCTTTATATGCAGGGCATTCTGAATGTCCCGCACCGTGGGCGGATAGCCCTCGCTCCGGATTGCGTCCGTAATGAATTCCAACACCTTCTTTTCCTTTTCGTTCAGCTGTTTCATCGGTATTGCCTCCACTATTCGACAATTTATTCTTTCTCAGGTTCAGTATAACATACTTTTTCCCAAAAAGCAAACCTTTGTTCTGAATTTTTGCCCGTTTTTTCAAATTATTTTGTAAACTTTTGTTCTTTTTCTCTTTCTGTCCGGCTTTTTCATAATCTTATCTCCGGTTGCATACAGTAAAAGACCGGTCAAAGGAGGCGGAACCATGGCGACAGAACAAAACCTTTCCGAAAAAGAATTGCTCCGGCAAGAAACCTATGGGCGCAGTTTTTCAGGGCTTCCCCTGAAGGCCTTTCTCTGGGGGGAAGGGAGCACTCCGCTCCTGTTTCTCGGCTCCCTTGAGGGACAAAAAGCCTCTGCGGATTTTCTTATGTATTTTGCAAAAGAGCTTTGCAAAGGACTTTCACGCAGAAAATTTCTCTGCAAGACCAACCCCGCCTTCATTTTCAGTACCAAGAAGCTGTTTTTTCTGCCCTGCCCCAACCCGGATGCCTCCCTTCTTCGGGAAAACGACTTAGACCACACCCATCCACTTTACCGGCGTCTTGAAGGATTGCTCCGGAACATTCCGCCGGAAAAAAGAGGATTCAATCTGCGGGGCGTGGCGGTTGAAAAGAATTTCAACTATCGTTTCGGGGACTCTGCCGGAAAGATTCCGGACTTTTCTGAAAATCCGGGGACCTTTCCCGAAAGCGAGCCGGAAACCAAAGCCTTGGGGCATCTTATAAGAAGCCTATCCCCCCGGGCGGTTCTTCATTTCAAGGTCGGCGGAAGCTGTCTGTTGCCCCCGGTTCCCCGAAACAGCGCCCTTGAACATTTGCTTTTGAGGCAAACACCCTTTCTTCCTCTTGCCGACACGCCTGCCGGAAGTCTTGAAGGTTGGCTTGCAAAAGAGCTTTTCTGCGCCGTCGTGCGCATTCCCCTTTCCTCCGATGAAAGCCCTGAAAAATCCTTTCAAAAGCTCTTGCCTTTTTTGGCCTCGGTTTTGACGCTGTAGGCCTCTGAGGAGGTCCTTGTTCAGAAAAAACGCCCTTTTTTCTGCGCTTTCGGGAACCCCGGCAAAAAACAGAGGGCTTTTGTAAAAATTCCCCGAAGAGGACTTGGTCGCCAAAGCGTTAGGAATTCCGAAAAAGAGACGGTTTTTTCTGGCATTTCCTTGACTTTTCCCCAAAGGAATGATACAATAGAGTGATAGTTTTTATTTGTCGGGAAAGGGTATCGAAAAAAATGAAGTTTTCGGAATTTTGTAAGAAAAAAGGTGTACAACCGTCCTTAAAGACCTATTTTATCGACGCAATGAGCGCCATGGCTCTTGGTTTGTTCGCCTCCCTGCTGATCGGAACCATTTTCACGGCCTTGGGCATGATTCCGGGGCTGTCCTTTTTCACCAAGATCGGCGCTTTCTGCGGTTACGGGAAGGAACACAGCGAGGTCTGCGGAGCCGCCATGGCCGTCGCCATTGCCTATGCGCTGAAAGCACCTGCTCTGGTGCTCTTCTCTTCTGCGGCCGTCGGCTGTGCGGCAAATGCCTTGGGTGGCGGCGGAGGCCCCCTTGCCGTCCTGGTCATCGCCATTATCGCTGTGGAAATCGGCAAACTGGTTTCCAAAACCACACCGGTGGATATTCTGGTCACTCCCTTTGTCACCATTTTCGTCGGCGTGGGTCTGTCCCTTCTGACCGCCGGATACATCGGTCAATTGGTGGTCTTCCTCCAGCAATTTATCGGTTGGGCCACCGAACAGGCTCCCTTTGTGATGGGCATTCTGGTTTCCGTGGTGATCGGAATGGCTCTGACTCTGCCCATTTCTTCGGCGGCAATCTGCGCCGCCCTTTCCCTGACCGGTGCAGGTGCCGTTGAAAACGCTCACGGTCTGGCTCTGGCAGGAGCTGCCGCCATTGCCGGATGCTGTGCTCAGATGGTAGGCTTTGCCGTCATGTCCTTCAAAGAAAACCGTTTTGCCGGACTTCTTTCCCAGGGACTGGGCACCTCCATGCTCCAGATGCCCAACATTGTCCGCAACCCGCTTGTCTGGTTGCCGCCCATCATCGCTTCTGCCATCACCGGGCCTCTTGCCACCTGCTTTTTCAAGCTCGAAATGCACGGAACCGCTATTTTTTCGGGCATGGGCACCTGCGGAATGCTGGGACCGGTCGGGTTGATTCTCGGCTGGACCAACGAAGGGGGACAAACACCCGGAATTTCGCAGTGGTTAGGTCTGATACTGATCTGCTTCCTCCTGCCGGCACTGATCTGTCTGGGGCTTTCCGAGCTGATGCGCCGTCTTGGCTGGATCAAGGAGGGCGACCTGAAACTGAACCTGTAAAAAACAAGTCCGAAGCGCCAAAAGGCGTTTCGGACTTGTTTTTTGTTGAAGTACGCTTCTTTGGAATCAAACAGATGAAAAATCCGGAGCAAAAACGGAGGACTCCTTTGTGTATTTCAGGCTTTCTCCGCAAGATGCTGCGGCAATACCGCCGTTGCCGGATATGCGGGAAATTTCCGGGGTGCTTTTACGCGACCCAGTTTTTGAGTTTGGCTATATACCGTTCCAAGGGCGTTTCGACGGTCCTGCCCACTGCATAAATTTGCTCTTTGTCGCTTTGCAGGATCACCGTGCCCATTTCGTCGGTGCGAAGCACCTGCACCCCGGCAGCGGAAAGCCGATCCAGGGCAGACTGGTGCGGATGGCCGTATTTATTGTCTTTTCCGCAGGAAATTACCCCATAGGAAGGGGAAACGGCTTCCAGAAATTCCGCACTGGTGGAGGTGGAGGAGCCATGGTGCCCCACCTTCAGCACATCCGCCTGCAAAGCCTCCCTGCCGTTGCGTTGGAGCATCCGCTCTTCCGCCTCCTTCTCCGCATCTCCCGTGAACAGGAAGGAGGTCTCTCCATAGTCCATACGGAGCACCACACTGCAATTGTTCCGATCGGTCTCGGTGTCCACCGGCCCCAGAACCGTAAAAGTACAGTCCTCGGAAAATGTGTACCGGTTGCCCACAGAAACGGTCACATCGGCACAGCCCTCCCGTTCAATGGCGTCCAGCACATCCCGCCAGGTTTTGGTGTCGGCGCCCACATCGGAGGACAGTACGGTTTTCACCTCAAAATTCTCAAGCACATCGTCCGCTCCGCCTACATGATCCGCATCGGCATGAGTCAGCACGAAATAATCCAGCGTTTCCACATTGTAGCTCCGGAGCATGTTCACCAGCTCCTCTCCGCCCTCATTGGTGCCGGCATCGATCAGCATGAACCGGCCTTCGGGGCTTTTGATGAGAATGCTGTCCCCCTGGCCCACATCCAGAAAGAAAACGCCCAATCGGCTCTCATCATAATCCGAAACCACCTGTACCCCAAACAGCCCGTAAAGCCAGGCGAAAACAACGCTTGCAATGACCACGACGATCAGTAGCAACAATGCGGCCGTTTTCTTCTTTGTCCACCGTGCGTTTTTCGGAACCCTCTTCGCTTTCTCCATTTTTATGACCATAGCTTTCGCTCGGCGAAAGCTTCCTTTCTTACGGAATTGGGGCTGGTTTTGCGGAGCGAAATCGCCATCGCTCCGATGGCGAAAGCCACAAAACGCGTTTGAAAGATTTATCTTTCAAACTTGCTCCCTTTTCCTAAAATATCCCCAAATATCCAAAATACACATTCCTGTTTTTTCAGTATACCGCAATCCTTCCGTTTTTTCAAGGTCTTTTTTCCTGCCTGACCACATAAGAATGTACCAATAAAATAACGGAGGTATAAGCGCATGACCTTAAAGTATCTGCCCGAAGGGGCCCTGTTGAATCTTCCCCGGAACAAAGCCTTCATCGGCAGTCGGAAAGGACTGGAAAGCGCCCAGAAACTGGGCGAAATTTTGGAGGCAGTGGCTCTGTCCTGCGACAATGATCTGAACCTGACGGTTCGTCTGGGCGAGGGGCTTGTGGGCGTGATCCCTCGCAGGGAAGCCACCTTGCCTTTGCCTGACCGGAAAGAAAAGGATATTGCCGTAATTTCAAGGGTCGGCAAGGCAGTCTGCTTCAAGGTGCTGGGCTTCGGCAAAAAAGACAACCGCCCCTGCGTCTTTCTCTCCCGCCGGGCGGCCCAGGAGGACTGTCTTGAGAACCATCTCCGGCACCTGCTTCCGGGACAAATTCTCTCGGTCAGAGTGACGCACGAGGAGCCCTTCGGTGCCTTTGTGGATATTGGCTGCGGCATCGTATCGCTTTTAAGCATCGATTGTATCTCGGTCTCCCGCATCAGCCATCCGAGAGATCGGTTTGCCTGCGGGGATTTCCTCCGGGCGGCCGTGAAATGCATTGATCGGCAGACCGGACGCATTTATATGACCGAAAAGGAGCTCTTGGGCAGTTGGGAAGAAAACGCGGCTCTTTTTGAGCCGGGACAAACGGTGACCGGATTGGTGCGCAGCATTGAGGACTATGGAATCTTCGTGGAGCTGACCCCCAATCTTGCCGGACTGGCCGAATACAAGGAGGGCGTAAGCGTAGGCGACCGTGCCACCGTGTTCATCAAAAGCATCAATCCCGAACGCATGAAGATCAAATTGGTACTTATTGACAGCTATAAGGACTTCTCCGCCCCTGCTCCCCTGCGCTATTTTCTGCCCGAAGACTGCAACCGCCTGTCCTCCTGGCGCTATTCCCCGGACTGCTGTCCCAAAAGTGTGGGAACCGTTTTCTGAAAGCTCTTTCCCTTTTTCTCTTTCCGGATTCTTTTCAACATTCCCAAAACAAAGGCCTTGGGCTTTTTCCGAGTCCCTCGGACGATTCAAAGGATACCCGGCAAGCAGTTTTGCCGAAAAATGAGGTGTGAAAACCAAAACTCCCTGCGTATGTCCGGTTTTCGGCGCAAAGCTCTGCGGCAATACTGCGTTTCCGGCTGTGCAGGGAATTTTTAAAGCTACCCTTCAAAAAGAGCCGTCGCACCACACCGGCGACAGCTCTTTTTTGACTTTATTGTCCACAGGCCATTCTGAAAAACCACAAAAAACAGCCTGCCGGAGAACCACGCTCCCCGGCAGACCGGTTTTTGATCTTTTTGCGAAAATCAGTCGGTGGTATAAGGAAGCAGAGCCAGAACTCTTGCTCTCTTGATGGCGGTGGTCAGCTGACGCTGATGCATCGCACAGGTGCCGGTCACTCTTCTGGGCAGGATCTTTCCCCGCTCAGAGGTGAGCTTCTTCAGTTTGCCGGCATCCTTGTAATCAATATAAGAAACCTTCTCAGCGCAGAAAACGCAAACCTTCTTTCTCTTCCGGTTGGCATTGTTCTGACGGGAAGGAACCCTTGCAGGTCTTTCTTCGGTAGCCGCAGGCGC
>ULVD01101203.1_pt1 | contig 19447 bp, 16 predicted proteins | sample 1959101 | NCBI WGS metagenome assembly ULVD01 (sample SAMEA4835777, study PRJEB28245) | human gut metagenome | biome: gut microbiome; material: fecal sample | place: Denmark | collected 2008
AAGGCGACCGCGAGCTGAAGGTCTGCCTTGCCTGCCAGACAAAGGTCGAGGACAATATGTATGTCGCAACGCTCCCCTTCTTCCCGCTGGTAAAGCAGGTCTACGATATTGAAAAGGTAAAGCCCGAGGAACAGATAATGATGCAGCTTTACCCCGAAATATACAGCTGCATCGGCTGCAACGCCTGCACAAAGGCTTGTCCGCAGGGACTGAACGTCATGCAGTACATAGCATATGCACAGCGCGGCGAGTATGAAAAGTGCGCCGAGGCGTCCTTTGACTGCGTAATGTGCGGCATATGCTCCTCCCGCTGCCCTGCCGGTATCACCCACCCGCAGGTGGCTCTGCTCTCCCGCCGTCTCACCGGTAAGTACCTTGCCCCCAAGAGTGCGCATCTTGAGGAAAGAGTACAGGAGATAGAGAACGGAGACTTCAAAGAGCTTATCGAAAAGCTGATGAACAAGCCCCTTGATGAGCTGAAGGAGCTTTACAATCAGAGAGTAATTGAGAAATAAAGGGGGCAGAACAATGTACACACAGGAAATGCTTGAATCCATTAAAAAGGTGGAAGCCACCCGTGCCGCAAGACTCGGCATGGAGCCCCGCCGCATGACTGCCGACGAAAAGGACGCACTGCTGCACGAATTCCACCCCGACTATATCGAATCCCAGTTCGACACGCTGAAGATAGGTCCCAACAAGGGCGAAAAAGTACCGCTTGAGCTGGCGGCAATGCTTCAGGCGCACAGCCGCATCAAGGCTTCGGATGTGAATCTCGAGGCTCCCGATTATGACGTTGATGTTCTCGTCATCGGCGGCGGCGGAGCCGGCTCCGCCGCGGCAATCATGGCGCAGGAAAACGGCGCAAATGTTATGATCGTGACAAAGCTCCGCCACGGAGACGCCAACACCATGATGGCTGAAGGCGGAATACAGGCGGCTGACAAGCCCGGTGACTCCCCTGCCATTCATTACCTCGACGCACTGGGCGGCGGACACTTCAAAAATGTCCCCGAGCTGCTTGAAAAGCTGGTAACCGAGGGTCCCGGAGCCGTAAAGTGGCTCAATGACCTGGGCGTTATGTTCGATAAAGAGCCTGACGGCACAATGATAACCACCCACGGCGGCGGAACCTCCCGCAAGAGAATGCACGCTGCCAAGGACTATTCCGGCGCCGAGATCATGCGCGTGCTGCGCGATGAGGTGCAGAACCGCTCGATCCCCGTGGTCGATTTCACCGCTGCCGTCGAGCTGATACTCGACGAAAACGGACGCGCCGCCGGAGCTGTGCTTATGAATATGGAAACGCACGAGCTGATGGTTGCCCGCGCCAAGACCGTTATCATCGCAACCGGCGGAGCAGGAAGAATGCACTATCAGGGCTTCCCGACCTCCAACCACTACGGCGCGACCGCCGACGGTCTGGTGCTTGCCTACCGCGTAGGCGCTCCTCTGCTTTATGCCTATACTCTCCAGTATCACCCCACCGGAGCTGCATATCCGTCTCAGATATTCGGCGCTCTTGTAACCGAGAAGGTGCGTTCCATCGGCGCAATGCTTGTAAACGTTGACGGCGAAGCCTTCATGCACCCGCTTGAGACCCGTGACGTTGCCGCAGCATCCATCATCCGTGAGTGCCGTGCAAGACATAAGGGCGTTCCCACTCCCGACGGCGGATACGGTGTCTGGCTTGACACCCCGATGATCGAAGCCAAGGGCGGAGAGGGAACGATTGAAAAGCGCATTCCCGCCATGATGCGTATGTACGCCAAGTACGGAATTGATATGCGCAAGGTCCCGATCCTTGTTTACCCCACACTGCACTACCAGAACGGCGGAATCAAGATAGCCGCAAACGGTCAGAGCGACGTTCCCGGTCTTTATGTCGCCGGAGAGGCAGTCGGCGGTATCCACGGCGAGAACCGTCTGATGGGCAACTCTCTGCTTGACATCATCGTCTTCGGCAGAAACGCCGGAGTCAACGCCGCAAAAGCCGCCAAGGAAGTCGAGGTCGGCAAGCTGACCCTTGACCACATTGACCGCTTCAACGAAGAAATGTCAGCCGCCGGAATCGTTACCGACAAGGTGTCTCCCATGCTTCTTCCGCGCTACACACACGGCAATCCCAGATACGAAGCAAAATAATCCGGAGAACTGAAAGACAATGGAATTCATAAACAAACTCATCGGAATGAGCGGCACTGCCACGGTGCTTTGCGGAGCGTTTGTGATCTGCCTTATCGGGTATGCCATAGGCAGTATTAAAATCAAGGGAGTATCCCTTGGCACCGCCGGAGTTTTCATCATGGCTCTGCTGTTCGGATATCTCTTTACCCTGCCGGGACTTCAGAATATTCCGGTGCTTTCCAATTTCTATATCGAAAGCGCAAAAACGTCGGCTGTCACCAGCTACAAGTTTCTTGAAAACGTAGGGCTTGTTCTCTTTGTAACCGCCGTCGGATATATTGCCGGACCTAACTTTTTCCGCAATCTGAAAAAGAACGCAAAATCATATGTTCCGCTCGGTGCTATAATTATCATTATCGGCGCGGCTCTGACCGTTGTGTTCGCACTGATCCCCGGCATCGGCTCTGACTTCGCCAACGGCGTGCTTTCCGGCGCGTTGACCTCTACCCCCGCGTTTTCTGCTGCAAAGCAGGTCGCCTCCGAGGAGGGACTTGTGGCGCTGGGTCATGCTATCGCATACCCCTTCGGAGTCATCGGTGTTGTGCTGTTCGTTCAGATAATCCCAAAGATCACACACGTCGACATGGCGCGTGAGCGCGATGCCATCCGCATAACCAAAACCGGGAAGACTGAAGAAACCGCAAAGACCGAAAAGAAAAAACGCTTTCAGCTTGACGAATTCGGCTTCGGCGTTTTCGGACTTGCCGTGGTACTGGGCATCCTGCTCGGCTCTATCAAAATACCGCTGACCAAGGATGGCTTCTCCGGGGCTTGCTTCTCGCTCGGAATGACCGGCGGTCCGCTCATCATGGCGCTCATTCTCGGTCATTTCGGACACATCGGAGGCCTCAGCCTTAAAATATCCGATTCCACGCTCAAGGTATTCCGCGAGCTGGGACTCATGCTCTTCCTCATCGGCGCAGGCGTTGAGGGCGGCGTTGAGCTGGTGTCACAGGTCGCCGCGTCCGAATACGGCGCGATGCTGGTGCTCTTCGGCTTCATCGCCGGAGCGCTCATGACCATAATACCCATGATACTCGGCTATATCCTTGCCAAATACGTCTTTAAGCTCCCGATGCTCAACAGCCTCGGTTCGCTTACCGGCGGAATGACAAGTACCCCCGCGCTCGGAACTCTTATCGGAGTGTCGGGAACCGACGATGTTGCCGCGGCATACGCCGCCACCTACCCAGTTGCGTTGGTGCTGGTAGTGCTCGCGTCCAACCTTATCGGAACATTTATAGCGTAAATCAAACGTAAATAGTAAACCTCCCTCTGCCGACTGTGCAGTGGGAGGTTTTGACATTTCTAAAGGGACACAGTAGTATCTTCTGCGTCCCCATTTTGGCTTAGCCGGTAACGGTATCAGAGCACGGCGCCGTTTTCAAGCAGCGTGCGGCGCAAAAGATCCGTGTCAAGCTGCTGTACCGGAGTTCCGTCGGCGGCGCACAAAGCCGCGGCACGTCCTGCCGCCTCGCCTATAGCCATTGCCGTTGCCTGTACGCGGGCGGTGGCGTGCGCCATGTCGTCGGCGGAGAATATACGTCCACCTACCGTGAGGTTGTCGCAGTCAGCCGATACAAGCGATCGGTAGGGTACGTATCCCGCCTTTGCAAGCTGAACCAGCGTCTGCTCGGCGTCGGTAATCCGGTGAACGTCCATCGGATGCGACACGCGCGCTATTGAATCGGGGAAATTGACTGCGGAAAGCACCTCGTCTCCGGTAAGGCAGTGCAGTCCGATAAGATGTCTGCCCTCGCGCACTCCCGCGTTAGCCGGAGTGCCGGAGATCACGCAGTTCCTGAATTCCGGGAATTTTTCACGAAGAATTTCCACTATGCGGAAAATGTCCTCGCGCATATCGCATTCCGCCTTGGCGTAGGCGCGGTTGTCAAGCACGCTTGCCGGATTGCGGGTGACATTGACGATAAGCCTGTCTCCGTTCAGCAGTGTGTTGAACCAAGGACCGCCGAACATCGGCGCTTTTCCCTCGCGGTAAAGTGAGTCGAGATAGTCATGTATGACGGCGTTGCAGGAGGGCTTTCCGCCGTAGCCGTTGTGATGTATGCAGTCGCGCAAAAGCGGCGTGGTGACATCGACCCCGCTCAGCTCAAAGCAGAACGAAAGCGGCTGTGGTGAGGTCGGAACTATCATAGGAACGCCGGCAGCGGCGCAAAGGTCGCCGTCGCCCGTCGCGTCAACAAAGTAAGAACCGGCAAGTGCCTCGGTTCCGTTTTTGTTTTCAAAGTAAACGGCGCTTATCCGGCTGCCATCGCGCACAGCGCCGGAAATATATGAGTTGGTGTAGATATCCACACCGGCTTCAAGCACCATACGCTGGGATTCGAGCTTGCAGAATTCGGTGTCGACCGAAACGTGTCCCTTGGGCATTTCCACCTGCGCCGCTCCGTCGGCAATAAGTCTTTCGACATATTCCCAGGCGATGCCGCCCACTACACGCTCGCCGTTTTTGAAAAATCCGCTTATCGGGACCACAAAGCACGCGGTCTGTGCGCCGCCAAGAAAGCCAAAGCGCTCAATAAGGGCTGTGCGCCGTCCGCTTCTTGCCGCCGCAGTGGCGGCTACCCATCCGGAGGGTCCTCCGCCGCAAACCACAACGTCATATTTGCCGACTACCGGAATGTTTTTTGTTATACTTATGTTATTCATCGTCTGTGACAGTTCCTTTTCATATATCCGAAGATCGAATTATTACGGCGCGAAGGTCATGGCTTGGTATACCGAAGGAGAGGCTCATGCGTTTGTTTTCTTTAACTCTTCCTCGATCATTCCGGCAACGCGCTTCATTGCCGCGTAAAGACGCTCTATCTTCTGCGTATAGCTGAAGTCCTCGTAGAAGGTTACCGCTCCGTCGTATATATGTACTATCTTTTCATCTCCCGCGACCGCCATGGGGGATATGACCCTCGCTATCTCCTCACGGCTGAGACCCGGCATCTTCTTCAGCGGATCTCCCGATACCTCGGCGGTTATGCGGCTGCTGCCGAGCCGCGTAGCGGCAAGACTTTTTGCGTTCTCCTGCCACGGCGCACAGCCGTCAAGGGGCATAACGTGCAGGTCGCTCTTTCCGTTATTGTCCTGAAGATGAGTTGCGGTAAGACGCGAACCGAAACGGCCGAGGAAGTCCTCGGCGGGAGCAAAGGCGTTGCGGTGCCCGCTGTCAAAGCAGAATCCGATGTTCGGCGAATCGGCAAGGCGATCCATAACGGCGTACAGATGCTCCGGATAAACCGAGTTTTCAAGTGCAAGCAGAAAGTCATTTTTTGCCGCACATTCGGCAATGCGCTCAAAGCGGGAAAGTCCTGTTTCATCTACAGGACATACCGGTTTACGTCCCCAAGTCACATGTGTAATGCCGACATGAATGCCCATAGAGGAGCAGAATTCAATTTCACGGCAGTAACGCGCGGTAATATCCTCACCTGCCTGCCCCTCCTCCCAGATATCGGTCGTCCCGTTTCCGGTCAGGTGGATGTTGTCCACGGGAAGAGAGAGCTTTTCGCACGCCTTGAGTATGTCGCCGAGTCCGCCGTCAGCTATCTTGCGCATACCAAGGCACACAAAGTCAAAACCTACCGATTTTATTATCCGAAGACATTCCTCATCGGAAAACTGTGAGGATTTCATCGGGTACATTCCTACTTTAACCATTGAAAAACCTCCTCATCGCATATGCGAAAAATTATTTAATATATCTCCAGAAAAACACCGTTTGTTCAATGCCCTCGAGCATACCCTCGCACTGCTGTGCCGCGTTGCCGTCATGAGGGACGCAAAAGAGCATAAACGCATAAATGGCGGTGATAATTGACGCTATCATTATGAAGCAGCCAAAGGCGTTCTGACGGCGCGGCTCTACGCCGTTATACCACAAGCCAACGATGATAAAGCAGAGTATTGACATGATAAAATAAATGTCAAGGCGATAGCGCTCCATAAGATACGGTGACCACAGCACATCTATAAAGGTGATTATCAGCGGGAGCATGAAAAGCGCGATAACAGCCGGCAGCAGTTTTTTTTCTTTAAGCTGTCTGAAAACAGACGCGCGGATGACCCCCGCGGAAAGGCACAGGATCGGGAAGTTTATAAGCGCGCCGCTGTAACGGACATACGGAAATTCACTGGTAAACTGCCCCAGGCCCAGAAAGTTTTCAAGCATACCGTTAAGCTGCTTGCTGAGGTCAAATGCATCGGCAAAGCTGCTGTACTGAGTCTGGTCGGCAACGGTAAGCTGATATGTCTGACCGAATTCAAACGGATTGCCGAATCTTATATAGTTATAATACATCAGCGCCGCGCCTATCACAAAATACGGCATTGCCGCAAGCGCCAGCTTGCCAAGCAGACGCGCGCTGAATTTGCGCTGACGCAGAAACACATACAAAAGCGGAACAACAATTATATTCACAAGCGCGATAGGCGGGCGGCAGCCGAACGCCAGCGCACCGAACAGCGCCCCTATTCCAGCCATAAGTATCTGCCTGTTTTCCTTTTGCTCGGCATAGACCGCACGGAAAAAGAAGTAAAGACTCCATATCTCCATGCATATTGCAGAGGTGATGGCAGTGCAGTAAAGCGCCGGCGCGGAGGTGCTGTACCACAGCGACAGAATTGAGAAAGCACAGGAAAGCGCAAGGTAGGTTCCAAGCGACATTTTAGGGAAAAAGGCTTTTGCCAGCAGATAAAACAGCATGAAGAAACCTATTATCGCCGCCGCCACAAACACCTGCGTTGCGTGGTAGGTAGTTAGCGACTGCCCCGTTATCAGCCGGAATGGAATAAAGATCAGAAAAACCGGAACGACCCCGAAATACATATAGTAATGAGAGTTATACCACACGTGATCCCAACGGAATCTTACGTGAGCGGCAGTACGCTTTGCAGGGTCATAAGGATTTTCCAGCGCCTCAAGCGCACTGGTGTCATCCCCGTAGTCAAGGTAAACGTGTCCGTCAAGAATAGACTCGGCGAGCTTTTCGTACTGGTTGCGATGTCCCGGAATTTCTCCGTTCCAGTATGGGGAAAGCGACATCGGGAGTATACACACGGCTATGGTTGCGATCAGTAAAACAAGTGTCAGCACACGCCCCCATACGCCCATGTTGTCTGTCCTGAGCTTATGAAGCAGAGAGGAAGGACGGCTGATAAACAGACCAAATACAACACAGCACCAGAACAGGAACCCGACTCCTGCCTCTTTTTGTCCGGACACAAAGAAGATCGTCGGAAATATCACCGCCGCGGCGGCGAGTATGATATAAAATACCATGCAAGGTCTCAGTCGCCCTGCTTTCTGAGCTTCAGTGTTCATTATTTATCCTTTTTCTGCCCTTTCTCACCCATAAGCTCGCGGAAAACACGATTGGTCTTTATCAGCTCAAACTCAAAATCCTGCTTGTTCTTTTGAACGATGTTATGAAGCAAAAGTCCTGTAAACAGCGATTGCAGTGATGCAATAGCGGCAAAGCCGCAGACGATAAGGGTGGGAAAATTCGGAACTTCGCCGGTTCCCGGGTATGTGACAAAGACCGGAATGAAAAATCCGAGCGCAAGTACAAACAGCACCAGAGCAATGAGACCGAAAAAGTTAAAGGGCTTGTAGTTCATAAACAGCTTTGCAATGGTAAGAAGCACTTTTGCGCCGTCCCTGCCGGTGTTGAGCTTTGACACGCTGCCGTCGGGGCGGTCGCGGTAGCTTACCACCACGTTTTCCGTCCTCATGTTTTTATCCAGCGCGTGGATAGTCATCTCGGTTTCTATCTCAAAGCCCTTTGAAAGCACCGGAAAGGTCTTTACAAACTCAAAGCTGAAGGCGCGGAAGCCGGTCATGATATCCTTGATGTCCGATTTGAACAGCATATTTATCGTGCGCCGGACAAGCGAATTGCCGAAATTGTGAAAGGGTCTTTTGTTTTCGTTGAAGTATGTGGAGGAAAGCCGGTCGCCGACCACCATATCCGCCTGACCTTTTATCACAAGGTCGACCATTTCTCTGCCGTATTCGGCGGGATAGGTGTCGTCGCCGTCCACCATTATATAGCTTTCCGCATCGATCTCACGGAACATAAGTCTTATTACATTGCCCTTGCCCTGCTGTCTGGCATAGCGTACGACCGCACCGGCACTTCGGGCTATTTCGTCTGTTCCGTCGGTGGAATTGTTGTCGTAAACGTAAACTGTTGCTTCGGGCAGAGCCGTGCGCCAGTCCGCAACGACCTTACCTACTGTCTGGGCTTCGTTGTAACAGGGAATCAAAACGGCAATTTTGTCCATGCCGACCTCCTTTTTTGGGGTGACGCCTCTATCCGCGTGCGGATGAGTATGTAAGCAAATCAAACGCTGACATGAGAAAAGAACATATATTCATGTATAAATTATACACTTTCCCCGGGGTGTTGTCAAGTTCTGAGAGGGGGCTTGTCACTGATGCTCGTCAACCACCGTGCACTCGGTAAAACCGTAGTATTCAAAGCAACGCAGCGCGGCGTGGTCAATGACCTCTCCGCACACGGCTATCGGAACGGCGGGGGGACAGCCGATGTTCATTCCGGCAAGTATCCTGCCCTCGGCGCGGCACGCAGGGACAGTCACGCGCGGCGACATGGCGGCGCGTCTTATGCTCATTGCGCTCCGCATACGTGAGGGCAGCGGGGGAGGGGAATCTATCGGGGCGCGCTGTGGAATGCTCATCAGTGCGTCCTCAAGTCTTGACAAGCCAACGCATCCGATCTCCGGCGTCAGCATCATCACGATAAAATCCGGGTCGGAAAATTCGCACACTATTCCACGTTTGGCAAGCAGACGGGAAAGCTCCATGCCCGTATATCCGCGCGGCTTTGCGGCAAGCGTCAGCTTCAGCGGTTCGTCACCGCACAAATGAAAGCCGTGCGCGGCAAGTCTTTGGCGCAGTGCCTCCGCTTGGGAGGAAAATTCCGCAAGGCGCTCGCCGTATCCCTCCGACAGCGTGCGGTTTGCCGCGTCAAGAGAGGCAAGTATAAGGTAAGAGGGGCTGCTTGAGCCGAACATTGCCAGCGCCGCGCGGGCATTGTCCTCAAAAAATGCCGGAGCGGACGGGGAAATATGAAGATATGCTCCGCCGGTCAGCACCGGCAGAGTCTTGTGCGCCGAGTCACAGCAGATATCCGCTCCAAGGTCAATGGGGTGTCGTGTCGGTTTCAGAAAACGCATATACGCACCATGAGCGTTATCCACCATAAGCATCACACCGCGTCGGCGGCAAACGGCGGAGAGCCCGGAGATATCAAGCACATTGCCGAGATAATCCGGCGAGGTCAGATAGACCGCGTCGGGAAGACGGTCGGAACGGTCAAGCTCCGCGTCAAGCTCCGCAGGTGTTATATGGCAGGAAAGGTATGAGGGGCTGTCCCCGTAAAGCCAGCGGACGTCAAGATCAAGCAGTGCCGCGGCGCTCAGAAACGATTTGTGGCAGTTCCTGCCCGCAAAGATCAGCGGCTTGCGGTCGGAGGTTTCCCTGTTCTTCCCGGAGGCAAGGCAGACAAGGTAAAGCATTGCGCGGATGCAGAGGGAAGATCCTTCCGTCGAATAAAAGGTGCGGCAGCCAAAGAGAGACGAGGCGTTTTCCTCGCTTTCCCGGATTATTCCCGATGCTTCGTAAAGGCTGTCTGCACCGTCGATCTCGGTGATGTCCTCCGCCTCGATACCAAGCGGACCTTTACCCTTGTGACCCGGCATATGAAGCCGCAATGCGTCCCCGCTGCCGTATCGGCGCACGAAATCAAGAATGGGGGTATTCATGCTCATTCGCGGCAGGCGCGGTCGACCGCAACCATTATGGCGCATTCCATGCGCTTGCGGAACAGCTCACAGCCGTATTTGTAAACGCCCTTGACAGAGCCGGTGGAATGGTATGCGTTTGCGGCGCAGCCGCCCGAGCAGTAAAGCCTTGCCCAGCAGTCCCGACATTCGGGACGCGCATAAACATTGCAGGAGGCAAACTCAGCCTGCACTGCTTTGTTTGTCACGCCGTCGCGGATATTTCCGAGCCTGAATTTTTCCTCCCCCACAAACTGATGGCAGGGATAAAGGTCGCCCCACGGGGTCACAGCCATGTATTCGGTTCCCGAGCCGCAGCCCGAAATGCGCTTGTATATGCAGGGACCTCCAGAAAGGTCTATCATGTAGTGGTAGAAGGTAAAGGGTCTGCCCTCGCGGTCGCGCTCTATCATAAGTTGCGCGAGCTTTTCGTACTGCTCAAGAACTATCGGCAGGTCGTCCTCGGTCAGCTCTCCGGGGTCTCCGGGCGCGCACACTACCGGCTCCATGCTGAGCTCGGTAAAGCCGAGGTCAAGCATGACCTGAATGTCCTTAAGAAAATCGGGGTTGGCATGCGTGAATGTACCCCGCATATAATAGTTTTTGCCGCCGCGCGCCGCGACCAGCTTCTGAAACTTGGGAACGATCCTGTCCCAGCTTCCGTTTCCGGCATAATCCACACGGAAGCGGTCGTGAACCTCGCGCCTGCCGTCAAGACTCAGCACCACATTGCTCATCTCGCGGTTGGCAAAGTCAATAACGTCGTCGTCAATAAGCATTCCGTTTGTCGTCAGCGTAAAACGGAAGTTTTTGCCCGCCTGTTTTTCAATGCTGCGCGCATAGGCTACAAGGCGCCTTACCACGTCGAAGTTCATCAGCGGCTCGCCGCCGAAAAAGTCGACCTCAAGATTGCGCCGTTTGCCCGAATTGGCTACAAGAAAATCCAGAGCCTGCTTTCCCACCTCAAAGCTCATCACCGCGCGCTCGCCGTGGTATTTTCCCTGACTGGCAAAGCAGTACGAGCAGTTGAGGTTGCAGGTGTGCGCCACGTGCAGACAAAGCGCTTTTACCACTCCGGCGGTGCGCTCCTTAAGCTCACCTGCCATCGGCATAAAGGTGTCAGGCGCGAACAGTCTGCCCTCGCGCACAAGCTCCTCCGCCTGACCGAAGCATTCCTCAATGTCAGCCTCGGATATATCCGCGCCGACGTATTTTTCCTTCATGGCGGAGATTATCTCATCACGCCCGTGGCTTTCGTACATGGATATGATGTCGTATGCCACATCGTCCACCGCGTGAACAGAGCCTGAGCATACGTCCAGAACAATATTGTATCCGCCAAGTTTGTATTGATGTATCAAGGGAATCGTCCTTTCGTTGTGTTTTTTACGGCAGACCGTCAAAACAGCAGTTTGCGGTCAACGGGGCGGGGGCGTCATGCGCCGGGAGCTTTGCAAGGCTGCCGGATTCAATGTGTACGGCAGAAAAAATGCAGGGGCTGTTGCAAAAGCGCAACAGCCTGTCGGCTGTGATTATTTGCTTTCCTCAGTAGCCTTGTTCTCGCACTTCTGGTTTGCAATTCCGCAGCTGGTCTTGCAAGCGGACTGGCAGGAGGTCTGGCATTCGCCGCAGCCGCCGTTTTTCGCGCTCTCGCAAAGATTACGGGTATTTATTGTTTTGATATGCTTCATTGTGTTGCATCCTCCACATAAGATTTTATTAAGGTCATTATAACACAAATCAATGCCAAAGTCAATATTTTCGGCATATATGATGTCAAAAATCCCCGCAAAAATACCTGCTGTATTGACAAAGTGACTAAGCCGTGATAAAATATTGACAGTATTTGTTCTGCAGTGCATTCGTTGCGCGGCTGACGCGCTTAATCATAAAATAAAAAGGTATGATCGCAATTTGAAAGACGGGTTTATGAAATTCTTGAAAAAGCAGTCCCCGGCGCGCATAATCGCAGCCGGCTTTGCACTGACAATACTGTTCGGCTCGTTTCTCCTGATGCTGCCGTGCTGCGTGCGGGATGGGGTGTCGCTGAGTTATATCGACGCGCTTTATACCTCGACGAGCGCGGTCTGCGTTACGGGACTTATCACCGTTGATGCCTATGATACCTTTACCACGCTCGGGCAGATAATTCTCTGCGTTCTGATACACATAGGCGGGCTTGGAGTCACTGCCATAGGAGCCGGGATAATCCTTGCCATGGGGAGGCGTGTGAACCTTAAGGAGAGAAGCCTTCTGCGCGAGGCGATGAATCTTTCCTCATTCAGCGGTGTCATTCGCCTGCTCAAGAATATATTCCAGACCACACTGATATTTGAGCTTTGCGGAGCAGTTCTCAGCTTTATTGTATTTGTTCAGGACTATTCGCCACTGCGCGCGCTCTGGATAAGCGTGTTTCATTCGATAGCGGCGTTCAATAACGCGGGATTTGATATCCTCGGAAATATGCAGAGCCTTTCCGCATACAGCGGAGACATTCTGCTTAACCTTGTAACCGCCGCGCTGATATTCTTCGGCGGAATCGGTTTTCTTGTCATACGCGAGCTTATAAGCAAGCGTTTCCGCTGGCGCAAGCTCTCAATGCACTCAAGGGTCGTGCTTTCGGTAAGCGGTGTGCTGATAGTAGTCGGAACACTGCTTATCAAGCTCTCGGAGGCAGGCAATATAAGCTGGCTCGGCGCGTTCTTTGCAAGCGTGACGGCAAGAACAGCCGGATTTGCCACCTATTCCATCGGCGGTTTTTCAAACGCCGGGCTTATTGTAATGATGATACTGATGTTCATAGGAGCATCCTCCGGTTCTACCGGCGGCGGTATCAAGACCAGTACGCTGTTTGCCCTGATCCAGGGACTTAAGTCAACCGCCACGAACAAATCCGAAAAAGCCTTTCACTATTCGCTTCCGCGCACCGCTTTCCGCAAGGCGGCAGTCATTACCTTTGTGGGTATCGGGGTGGTGCTTTTCGGCAGCTTTACAATGTCGGTGCTTGAGCCGCACCTTGAAATACGCGACATTCTTTTTGAGGTCGTCAGCGCTTTCGGCACTGTCGGACTTTCAACGGGTATCACGCCGGATCTTTCGGTCGGCAGTAAGCTGCTGTCGATTTTGATAATGTACATCGGCAGACTCGGACCCATGACAATAGTTACTCTTTGGTACTTCTCACAGGGTGAGCGCACCCGTTACCCTGAGGGAAACCTTTCGATCGGATAAGCTTCAGATCCAATAAAATATTTTTAGGCACCGCTCAGAAAAGGAGGAGCTTCAATGTCCAAAAAATCTAAAAACTCCAAAAACGCAGCAAAGCCAAAAGGCAGAACGATATACGGTATCATAGGTCTCGGGCGCTTTGGTCACGCGCTGGCGACCGAGCTTGCCGAGTCCGGGGCAGAGCTTATGGTACTCGACAACAGTGAGGAAAAAGTGCGTGAAATGCGCGAGTACACTGAAAATGCTTTTGTTGTCAATAATCTTGACACCAAAACGCTGACAGAGACCGGGATACAGAACTGCGACGTGGTCGTGGTGTGCATAGGTGAGCAGATGGATGTGTCTATCCTTACCACGCTTAACCTTGTAAGCCTCGGTATCCCGCGCGTCATAGCCAAAGCCAAAAGTGCCGATCACGGTAAGATACTCTCGAAGCTCGGTGCGGAGGTGGTTTATCCGGAGCGCGACATGGCGCTGCGACTTGCAACCCGGCTTGAGACCTCCCGCGTGCTTGATTATATGCAGCTCAACGAGCAGCTTAATATTTCAAAATTCGGAATACCCGACAAGATCGTCGGCGAAACGGTGCTCTCCGTCAATATGCGCGGCAGATTCGGCATCAACATTATCGCCGTGGAGAACGGCGGCAGCGTGAATGACGCCGTCGGTCCGGATTACGTTTTCAAAAACGGAGATATACTGATAGTTTCGGGCAAAAAAGAAGGTACCCGCCGTCTTATCGACTGGTGCGAAAAACAGCAGAAACCAGAAGTATAAGGAGGACTGTAGAAATGAAGCTTTTGATGGAAACCTACAATCTTGCGCGCACCTATGGAATCAAGGAAGCGCTGAGGATGCTGCATGACGCGGGATTTGACGCCGCCGACGTCTCTCTTTACCGGCTTGCCCCGGAGGAGGATATGCTCAACCGTCCCGACAGGTGTGAATACGCCCGCTCTGTCCGCGAGTATGCCGACAGTCTTGGGGTATCTCTGCTTCAGGCACACTCTCCATTTGACATGAAGTACGGCGAGCCGTTCGATATGTCGAACAAGGCATATGCCGATATTGTATATTCGCTGGAGGTCTGCTCGGTCCTCGGTATTCCGCACACTGTCGTTCATGCAGTAAAAACTCCGCGCGAGGATTGCTCGGTGGACTACAAGGAATACAACCGCGCCTTTTACCTTTCACTTTTGCCGTACTGCGAAAAGTACGGTGTCAAGATCGCAGTCGAGAATCTTTTCTGGCACGACAAGAAGCGCGAATGCTTTTTCGGGATTTTCCCGACGCCTGCGGAAATGACCGACTTTGTTGACTCGCTCGGCAGCCCGTGGTTTACCGTCTGCCTTGACATGGGACACACGGCGATCACCGGGCTTGACCCCGAAACCTATATTCTCGGTATGGATAAGCGCCACCTTGGCGCTTTGCACGTGCAGGATACCGATTTCCTCGGCGACCGCCATTTTCTGCCTTACTCCGGCAAGCATAACTGGGACGCAGTCTGCCGCGCGCTTGCAAAGATAGACTACTGCGGGGATTTCACGCTTGAGATACTGCACTTTATCGACAAATATCCGCCGGAGCTTTTGCCCGCCGCGCTGGAATTTGCCTGCCATGTAGGACATTCTCTTATCGACAAGGTGGAAAAATACCGCGCCGAAGCCGCCGCGCCCGCCGCGGATGCTTAAGCAGAAAACAGTTTATTTAAATAAAATCCAAAAGGCTGCCGCACGATGCGGCAGCCTTGGTTTCATATCAGCCTGTTATCTGTATATTTCGGGTACTTCGGGGTAGGAAAAACCGAATTTTGCTTCAAATCCGTGCAGGAGAGCCGCTTTGTCGGCGTGAAGCGCGTCGATCCTCGCACGTGCGGCGGAATCGCTCATTCCGTCGTAAAGCCGTGCTTCCACTATGGCAGGCTTGTCCGCCATTGCTTCAAGCAAAGCCTTGCCTCCGCCGACAGCGTAATGCGAGCCGCCTATGACCGAAACGGTCAGCGGTCCATCCTCGCTCTCCATCTGCGCTGCCGTCGCCGTGGGATATACGGCAAGGGGGGAAAGCATCAGGCGGGGGGAGGAGTAGCGTTCCGGAGACTGACAGTATTTCCTGAACTCCGCAAGTATAAGCTCGGCAACCGCCTCGGGACTTATGGTTGCGCTGTCAACTATCAGATCAAAATTGCCGTAGTCAAGGTTGTCCGCACCGTAAATGCGCTTGTAGCGTGTGTTTTCTGCCGTGGCACGGGCAAGAAGCTGACGGCGCGCGTCGTCAAGGTCGGTGTACTTTTCCACCTCGCCGCGGTCGTCCCTCATAACGCGCCGGGCGGCAATGGCGGGGTCTATGTGCATGAACACCTTAAAGGAATCACAGGCAAAGTGCCATGCCATGCGCGAGTCAAAAACCAGCGTGCGGTCAGCGTTTTCCCTTGAAATGCGCGTCACCGCGTCGTCGATCATGTGGTCAAAGCTGAGATCCGTCGCCATCAGATTGTTCATCTCCAAAGCCGAAAGTCCCTTTTCGGCGGCTATCTGACGGTGGATCTTGCCGGTGCTGTAAATTTCATAGCCGTATTTGTCCGCCAGAATGCGGCATACAGTTGATTTTCCGCTTCCCAGCCGTCCTGTAATCGTTATGTGCATATGCTTACCCCTTTTTGCCGTTAAGTGCGCTGATTAATAATATAATATTGTACACTCAAACGCGCATTTTGTCAATCCCTGCGGAGATTTTTGCCGCACGAGCGCCGGACATAAAGCCGTAAGAATGCAGGTTTTCAAACCGCATATACTTTGAAGGGTCGTAAAATCCCCCAAGCGCCCGGTGCGGTCGACAGACGCCCGGAACAAATGTGAAATATTTTGCAGAATCGATTCAAAGCTATTGACAAAACGGTCTTTTGATGGTATAATAGAATCATACCAACAATCACACATCTTGCGACGGCGGAAAGCTGCCGCGCACATAAAAGAAAGGAATAATTATTATGGGATGGATTCTGATCAGTTTAGTTGCTGTTCTTGTACTGTTTGTCGCGCTGGGCTTTACGCGCAGCGGCTGGAAGCTGCGTCCCCGCCAGCTGCTCTCCCTTTTCGGACTGCTTCTGGTATGCGGCGGCATGATAGCCACAGTTCCCACCGGACACACCGGAATTCTCACCACCTTCGGTAAGGTCGAGGACATTACCCTTGAGGCGGGAGTTCACTTCAAGCTGCCGGTGCAGAAGGTGGTGGTCATGGATAACCGCACTCAGGTCGCAAAAATCACCCTGACCTGCTTCTCAAGCGACATTCAGGAGGTTCTGGTTGATTATTCAATGAACTACCAGATAGACAAGTCAAACGCGCAGACAATATACAAAAACATAGGTACCGATTACTACACTACCGTCATGCAGCCCCGTATCCAGGAGGTGGTAAAGAGCGTAATAGCAAAATATACCGCCGAAAGCCTGATAGAAAGCCGTGACGCGCTCTCAAATCAGATAACAGACACGCTTGTTGACGAGCTGGGAGCATACAACATCGAGGTCGTGTCAACCTCTGTTGAAAATATTGACTTCTCCGACGCCTTCACAAACTCCGTTGAAGAAAAGGTCGTGGCGCTTCAGACCAAGCTGAAGACCCAGACGGAGGAGGAGCAGAAGACGATGCAGCAGGAGGAGAACGCCAAGCGCGCCGAGATACAGGCAAATGCCGACGCTGCGGTAAAGGAGATCCAGGCGCAGGCAGACGCCAACGTTGCAAAGATCGAAGCCGAAGCCGAAGCGGAGGTCAAAAAAATACAGGCGGACGCCGACGCATACGCGGGCGAAAAGCAGGCTGAGGTCAACAAGAAGCTTGCCGAGTCCGTGACCGATGAGCTTGTAAAATATCTTACCACACAGCAGTGGGACGGCAAGCTGCCCGCATATTTTGTAACGAGCGACGGCACAGTGCTGCCCATCCTCGGTTCAATGACGGGCGACAGTGAATCAAATACCGAAGTTCAGTAATCCGACGACATTGCAGGTCAGGGGATTATCAACGCAACAGCAGCCCGAATAAGGTACTTTAAGGACTCTTTTTTACTCATTTTTCGTTCTTTCCTATTGATTTTTTTGCGGAAAAATAGTACAATATATAATGTATGAAAAAATCCATTAAGGAGATCTAAAATGGCACTTGTAACAACCAAAGAAATGTTCAAGAAGGCATATGCGGGCGGCTACGCCGTCGGCGCCTTCAATATCAACAACATGGAGATAATCCAGGCTATTACCGAGGCAGCTGCCGAGGAAAAGTCCCCTGTTATACTCCAGGTATCCGCCGGCGCGCGCAAGTATGCAAAGCACGCATACCTTATGGCTCTGGCGCGTGCCGCAGCCGAGGACAGCGGCGTTGATTTCGCCCTCCACCTTGACCACGGCGCGGATTTCGATATCTGCAAAGCCTGCATCGACGGCGGCTTTACCTCCGTTATGATCGACGGCTCAAAGCACTCCTTTGAGGACAACATCGCACTGACCCGCAAGGTCGTTGATTACGCGCACGCGCACGGCGTTGTCGTTGAGGGTGAGCTTGGTAAGCTCGCCGGAATCGAAGACGACGTAAACGTCAGCGCCGAGGATTCCTCCTACACCCGTCCCGAGGAAGTTGAGGAGTTTGTGACCCGCACCGGCGTCGATTCCCTTGCCATCGCAATCGGAACTTCACACGGCGCATACAAATTCACCCCCGAGCAGTGCACCCGCAACGAAGACGGCGTGCTTGTTCCGCCTCCTCTCCGCTTTGACATTCTTGAGGAGATCTCAAAGCGTCTGCCCGAGTTCCCGATAGTTCTTCACGGTGCGTCCTCCGTGCCGCAGGAATTCGTCCGCGAGATCAACGCTCTCGGCGGCAAAATGCCCGACGCTATCGGTATTCCCGAGACACAGCTTCGCCGCGCGGCACAGCTTGCCGTCTGCAAGATCAATATCGACTCCGATATCAGACTTGCCATGACCGCCGCCATCCGCCGCACGCTCGTGAACAATCCTTCCGCTTTCGACCCCAGAGAGTATCTGGGCGAGGGACGCAAGGCTGTCAAGGATATGGTCATCCATAAGATCCGCGACGTCCTTGGCTCTGCAGGTAAGGCGTAATATAACCTATTCTGGGCTGCCGCGCGGTAAAAGACCGTCGGCAGCCCTATCTTTAACCGAAAGGAGCATATTCCTGTGATAAAATACGGGTATCATCTCGGAAAAATAAATGAATGCCCGCGCGAGAACCTTGCCGCGCTTAAGGCGGCGGGCTTTGACGCTGTGCTCTTGCATCTCGGCGGGGAATATCCCGATCAGAAGCTTGCGGAGGATGTTGCCGCAGAGGGGCTTGTAATTGACAATGTTCACGGTCCTGCCAAAGGTACGAATAGCTTCTGGATCCCCGGACCGGAAGGCGACGAGCTGACCGACCGGTTTATCGACCACATGGAGCGGTGCGCCGCCATCGGAGTACACCGGATAATATATCACGTTTCCTCCGGCAATAATTATCCTCCCATAAAGGAGGTCGGGATAGACCGCTTTTCCCGTCTTGCCGAGGCGGCGGAGCGCCTTGACATAGATATGTGTCTGGAGAATCAGCGGTTTTTCCATTTTATTGATTACATATACAGCCATATTGACTCAAAAAGGCTGAAATTCTGCTACGACAGCGGACACGAGTCCTGCTTTTCGCAGACAAAGCTCGCACTTCCGAAGTACCGTGACCGCCTTGCGGCACTGCATCTTCACGATAACGACGGCGGATATGAGCATGACCAGCACCTGCTGCCCGGACATTCCACCGGGGTCGATTGGGATTATGTGCGCCGCTGGATAGCTGATTATGACGGAGTGATATCGCTTGAGGTCAAAACTCCGCGCGATATCCCGCATGAGGTGTTCTACGCCGAGGCAATAAAAGCCGCACGGTTCGTAAAAAGTGAATAAGTATCCGCTTTGATGAGGGTGTGTTCGTCCCCGCTTCCCGAAGGATGAAAAGGAGATTTTTTTGACTTTTTTTCATTTTGGTATTGCAAAACCTCCGCGGATGTGGTATAATACCATTTGCGATTTGATTCGATCGCAACGTGTTTTATATTTACTTATCCGGGGGTGTAGCTCAGTTGGGAGAGCGCCGCGTTCGCAACGCGGAGGTCATGGGTTCGAATCCCACCATCTCCACCAAAAAAATGGAGTATGGCTTGC
>ULVD01058220.1_pt1 | contig 19389 bp, 8 predicted proteins | sample 1959101 | NCBI WGS metagenome assembly ULVD01 (sample SAMEA4835777, study PRJEB28245) | human gut metagenome | biome: gut microbiome; material: fecal sample | place: Denmark | collected 2008
TTTGACTGCTTCTACGATCTGTTTGTCAGTTTCTCCGTGACAGTCCGGCATCTCCAGATCCAGCCCGGCATTTAAGGATTTCACGCGGTTATTCATGGCACCCCAGTCTGTCATAACAAGACCCTCAAAGCCCCACTCATCCCGGAGGACTTTGTTTAACAGCCAGTCATTTTCGCAGGAATAAGTGCCGTTGATGCGGTTGTAGCTGCACATAATGGTCCATGGCTGCGCTTTTTTGACAACCTGCTCAAAAGCGGTCAGATATGTCTCACGAAGCGTACGCTCGTCCACCTGGGCACTGACATTCATACGACGGGTTTCCTGATTGTTCGCAGCAAAATGCTTCAGGCTGGTTCCGACATTCTTTTCCTGAACGCCATTTACAAAGGCCGCACCAATCTCTCCGGCTACATAGGGATCCTCGGAGTAATATTCGAAGTTTCTGCCTCCCAGAGGGGATCGTTTCATATTGATACCCGGTCCCAGAAGAACGGCAACATCCTCTGCCTGACACTCTTCTCCAAGGGCATTGCCTACCTCCCGGACGAGATCGCGGTCAAAGGAGGACGCCATAGAGGAAGCAGTAGGAAAGCCAACGGCGAGAATGCTTTCGGCCCATCCCATATTGTTTCCGACCTCTTCCTGCTTGCGAAGTCCGTAAGGTCCGTCAGAAACCATAATACTCTTTAAGCCGACTCGGTCCACCGCTTCGGTGTGCCAGAAATCTGCACCGGAGCAAAGGCTTGCTTTTTCTTCCAGTGTCATATCCTGTATCATTTTTTTGATGTTCATATATGTCTCCTTTCTTATTATATATAAAATTTATAGAAAGAATTATTCAATAAAACGGAAAAGCTTGACAACCATCAGATTAGATGGTAAGATGGAAAATGCACTTATTGTGGCAGATTATAAACTCAAACAGGTATAACGTATATTATATCATAGTTTATGAGGATTGAAAAGCCACAAAATACTCTACAAAATTAAGGAGTGAAACGGCGATGGAGAAAAACAGAATACGTCCGGTAAAAGTAGGCAATGGTGTGAGAATGAGTTATGCCCATCAGGGAGAAGTTCTGGAGATGCCAAACCTCATTGAGGTGCAGACCAATTCTTACCAGTGGTTTTTGGATGATGGTCTGAAGGAAGTATTTCGGGATATTTCCCCAATCTCTGACTTTGGCGGTCATCTCAGCCTGGAATTTGTTGATTTCAAGCTTTGCAGAGACGAGAGCAAGTACGATATTGACCAGTGTAAGGAGAGGGATGCTACTTATTCAGCACCTTTAAAGGTTAAGGTTCGTCTGCACAACAAAGAGACTGAGGAAATCAAGGAACACGAGATCTTTATGGGTGAATTGCCTCTTATGACAGCGACAGGTACCTTTATCATCAATGGTGCTGAGCGTGTTATCGTAAGTCAGTTAGTACGTTCCCCAGGCATTTACTATGCGATCGGTCATGACAAGATCGGTAAAGAGTTATTTTCATCTACAGTAATCCCGAATCGTGGTGCGTGGCTGGAGTATGAGACGGATTCCAATGATGTCTTCTTCGTCCGTGTAGATAGAAATAGAAAAGTTCCAATCACTGTATTCCTGCGTGCTCTTGGACTGGGCACCAATGCAGAGATCAAAGAGCTTTTCGGTGAGGAGCCAAAGATCCTTGCAAGTATCGAGAAGGATACAACAGAGAATTATCAGGATGGTTTGCTTGAGCTTTACAAAAAGCTTCGTCCGGGCGAGCCGCTTTCCGTAGACAGTGCCGAGAATCTTCTCAATGGTATGTTCTTCGATCCAAAGAGATATGATCTGGCAAAGGTCGGAAGATATAAGTTTAATAAGAAGCTGCATTTCAAGAACCGCATCGTAGGATGCAGACTGGCAGAGGATGCAGTAGATACTGTGACCGGCGAGAAGCTGGAGGCAGGTACACTGATCACAGAGGAGATCGCAGTCCAGCTTCAGAATGCTGCAGTTCCTTATGTGATGGTTGAGCATGAGGAGCATGTGACAAAGGTTCTTTCCAACCTGATGGTTGACCTTCGTTATTATCTCCCGGATGTGGATCCGAAGAGCATTGGTGTGACAGAGGATGTATATTATCCACTGTTAAAGCAGATCCTGGACGAGAACGAGTCTCAGGAGGATATCATCGAGGAGATCCAGTACAATATCTCTGAGCTGATTCCAAAGCATATCACCAAGGAAGATATCTTTGCTTCCATAAACTACAATATTCATCTGGAGTATGGTATTGGTAATGATGACGATATCGATCACCTGGGTAACCGTCGTATCCGTGCAGTAGGCGAGCTGCTTCAGAACCAGTATCGTATCGGTTTGTCGCGTATGGAGCGTGTTGTTCGTGAGAGAATGTCCACACAGGATCTTTCTTCCATCACAGCACAGTCTCTGATCAATATTAAGCCGGTAACGGCAGCCGTTAAGGAGTTCTTCGGAAGTTCCCAGCTGTCACAGTTCATGGATCAGAATAACCCGCTGAGTGAGCTGACTCACAAGCGTCGTCTTTCTGCATTGGGACCTGGTGGTCTTTCCCGTGACCGTGCCGGATTCGAGGTACGAGATGTCCATTATTCTCATTACGGACGTATGTGTCCTGTAGAGACTCCTGAGGGACCAAACATCGGTTTGATCAACTCTCTGGCATCTTATGCACGCATTAATGAATATGGTTTTGTCGAGGCTCCTTACCGTAAGGTGGACAAGACAGATCCTGCAAATCCTCGCGTAACCGATGAGGTAGTTTACCTCTCTGCTGATGAGGAGGATAAATATACTGTTGCACAGGCGAACGAGGCACTTGACGCAGAAGGTCATTTTGTGCGTAACAGTGTATCCGGTCGTCGTCGTGAAGAGACATCTGAGTTCCCGAAGAAGGATATCGATCTGATGGACGTATCTCCTAAGATGGTGTTCTCTGTGGCAACAGCCATGATCCCGTTCCTGGAGAACGATGATGCGAACCGTGCCCTGATGGGATCCAACATGCAGCGTCAGGCAGTACCGCTTCTTGTGACAGAGGCTCCTGCGGTTGGTACCGGTATGGAGATGAAGGCTGCGATCGACTCCGGTAACTGTGTGATCGCAGAGGCAGATGGTGTGGTTGAGCGTTCCGCTTCCAATGAGATCATTGTGAAGGAGACAAACGGCACCATTCATAATTATAAATTAGCGAAGTTCCAGCGAAGCAACCAGGGAACCAGCATGAATCAGAGACCTCTGGTCAACAAGGGAGACGAGGTAAAGGCAGGTCAGGTCCTTGCAGATGGTCCTTCTACCTGTGGTGGTGAGATCGCCCTTGGTAAGAATCCGTTGATCGGTTTCATGACATGGGAAGGTTACAACTACGAGGATGCGGTTCTCTTAAGTGAGAGACTGGTTCAGGAAGACGTTTATACTTCTGTACACATCAGCGAGTACAATGCCGAGGCAAGAGATACCAAGCTGGGTGCAGAGGAGATTACCCGCGATGTGCCGGGCGTTGGTGACGATGCACTGAAGGATCTGGATGAGAGAGGTATCATCCGTATCGGTGCTGAGGTTCGTGCCAATGATATTCTTGTCGGCAAGGTTACTCCAAAGGGAGAGACAGAGCTGACCGCAGAGGAGAGACTTCTTCGTGCGATCTTTGGTGAGAAGGCAAGAGAAGTACGTGATACTTCCCTGAAGGTTCCTCATGGTGAGTTTGGTATCGTTGTGGATGCCAAGGTATTTACCAGAGAGAACGGTGATGAGCTTCCACCGGGAGTAAATGAAAATGTTCGTATCTACATTGCCCAGAAGCGTAAGATTCAGGTGGGTGATAAGATGGCTGGTCGTCACGGTAACAAGGGTGTGGTTTCCAGAGTACTTCCTGTGGAGGATATGCCATTCCTTCCAAACGGACGTCCTTTGGATATCGTGCTGAATCCTCTGGGTGTGCCTTCCCGAATGAACATCGGTCAGGTCCTGGAGATTCATCTGAGTCTGGCTGCCAAGGTACTTGGTTTTAATGTAGCAACTCCTGTCTTTGATGGTGCAAACGAGCACGATATCATGGATACATTGGAGCTGGCAAACGATTATGCCAATACCCCGCTGGATCAGACAGAGCTTGAGGCAGAAAAGGCAAAGGCTGCAGCGGATGGCGTAGAGTATCCGGCAGACGTTGTTCCTTTCGTTGATAAATATAAAGATATTCTTGATCCGGAGGTTATGAACTATCTGGTAGAGAATAAGGATTACCGTCAGCAGTGGAAGGGTGTACCGATCCGCCGTGATGGTAAGGTTCGTCTTCGTGACGGACGTACAGGTGAGTACTTCGATGGTGAAGTTACCGTTGGTTTCATGCACTACCTGAAGCTGCATCATCTGGTTGATGATAAGATCCATGCACGTTCTACCGGTCCTTACTCACTGGTAACACAGCAGCCTCTGGGTGGTAAAGCCCAGTTCGGTGGACAGCGTTTCGGAGAGATGGAGGTATGGGCGCTGGAGGCTTATGGTGCTGCATATACACTTCAGGAGATCCTGACTGTGAAGTCCGATGATGTGGTTGGACGTGTGAAGACATATGAGGCGATCATCAAGGGAGAGAATATCTCTGATCCTGGTATCCCTGAGTCCTTCAAGGTACTCCTCAAAGAGCTGCAGGCACTTGCTCTTGATGTAACTGTTCTGGATGAGAACGGTAATGAAGTACCGATGACGGAGAGTGTAGAAGAGGATAATGCGGAGGACATCAAGCCATTGATCGATGGCGATGCCAACTTTGCATTTGGCAGTGGTGAGTCCTTTGAATCTGCCGGTTTTAAAGAGGGAACTGCAGAAGAGTTAGAGAATGACGACATTTTTGGTGATTTTGAAGCTTCAGAGGAGCCGGATCTGTTATAAGACGAAACTTCGGATTTACACAACCTGGATGTGGAAGAATGGAGGTTACTATGATCGATAGTACTGTAAAGGAAGAAAAGCATATCACATATGATGCGATCAAGATTGGTCTTGCATCTCCGGAAAAGATCAGAGAGTGGTCCCGTGGTGAGGTAAAGAAGCCGGAGACCATCAACTACAGAACATTGAAGCCGGAAAAGGATGGACTGTTCTGTGAGAAGATCTTTGGACCGAGCAAGGACTGGGAGTGTCATTGTGGTAAATATAAAAAGATTCGTTATAAAGGCGTTGTCTGTGACCGTTGTGGTGTCGAAGTAACAAAGGCCAGCGTACGTCGTGAGCGTATGGGTCACATTGAGCTGGCAGCACCGGTATCACATATCTGGTATTTCAAGGGTATTCCAAGCCGTATGGGTCTGATCCTTGATGTGTCTCCAAAGAACCTGGAAAAGGTCCTTTACTTTGCGTCATATATTGTACTGGAGGCGCAGGATGGTATTGGTCTGCAGCAGAAGCAGATCCTCTCTGAGGCAGAGTATCAGGAGGCAAGAGCAAACTATGGCAATGCATTCCGTGCCGGCATGGGTGCTGAGTCTATTATGGAGCTTTTGATGAGCATTGACCTTGAGGAAGAGTCCAATACCCTCAAGGAGGAGCTGAAAAACGCATCCGGTCAGAAGCGTGCACGTATCATCAAGAGACTGGAAGTGATCGAGGCATTCCGTGGTTCCGGAAACAAGCCGGAATGGATGATCCTTACTGTTATTCCGGTAATTCCACCGGATCTTCGTCCTATGGTACAGTTGGACGGAGGACGATTTGCAACATCTGATATGAATGATCTGTATCGTCGTATCATCAATAGAAATAACCGTCTGAAGAGACTGCTGGAGTTAGGTGCGCCTGATATTATCGTCCGCAACGAGAAGAGAATGCTCCAGGAGGCAGTGGATGCCCTGATCGACAACGGTCGTCGAGGACGTCCTGTTACAGGTCCCGGAAACAGACCTCTCAAGTCTCTGTCTGATATGTTAAAGGGTAAGCAGGGACGTTTCCGTCAGAACCTGTTAGGTAAGCGTGTTGACTATTCCGGCCGTTCCGTTATCGTCGTTGGTCCTGAACTTAAGATCTATCAGTGTGGTCTTCCAAAGGAGATGGCTATTGAGCTGTTCAAGCCTTTCGTTATGAAGGAACTGGTAGCAGACGGAACAGCACACAATATTAAGCAGGCCAAGAAGATGGTTGAGAAGCTTCAGCCGGAGGTATGGGATGTGCTGGAGGAGGTTATCCGTGAGCACCCGGTTATGCTGAACCGTGCCCCTACACTTCACCGTCTTGGTATTCAGGCATTTGAGCCGACACTGGTAGAGGGTAAGGCAATCAAGCTTCATCCACTGGTATGTACCGCGTTCAACGCCGATTTCGATGGTGACCAGATGGCTGTGCATCTGCCGTTGTCCGTAGAGGCTCAGGCAGAGTGCCGTTTCCTTCTTCTTTCACCAAACAACTTGCTGAAACCGTCCGATGGTGGTGTGGTTGCCGTTCCTTCACAGGATATGGTACTTGGTATCTACTATCTGACACAGGAAAGACCGGGTGTAAAGGGCGAAGGCAAGTTCTTCAAGTCTGTCAATGAAGCGATCACAGCTTACGAAAACGGCGTGGTTACACTTCACTCACGTATTACAGTCCGCAGAAGCGGTGTTAATGCCGAGGGACAGGTTGAGATCAAAAACATTGAGTCTACTCTGGGACGTTTCATCTTCAACGAGATCCTGCCGCAGGATCTGGGCTTTGTAGACAGAAGCAATCCGGACAATTTCCTGACACTGGAGGTAGACTTCCATGTAGGTAAGAAACAGTTAAAGCAGATCCTGGAGAAGTGTATCGATGTACACGGTGCAACAGGTACTGCTGAGACAATGGATCATATTAAAGCATTAGGTTATAAGTATTCTACCCGTGCAGCAATGACCGTATCAATTTCTGATATGACCGTGCCTGCTGCAAAGAAGGATATTCTGGCAGATGCAGAAAAGACAGTTGAGACGATCACGCGTAAGTTCCACCGTGGTCTCCTGACCGAGGAGGAGCGTTACAAGGCAGTTGTCAATACATGGTTCGCAGCCGATGATAAGCTGACCAAAGCTCTGATGGCTGGTCTGGATCGTTATAACAACATCTTCATGATGGCTGATTCCGGTGCCCGTGGTTCTCAGGCACAGATTAAACAGCTTGCCGGTATGCGTGGACTGATGGCAGATACATCAGGACGTACTATCGAGCTCCCGATCAAGTCAAACTTCCGTGAAGGTCTTGACGTATTGGAGTACTTCATTTCCGCTCATGGTGCCCGTAAGGGTCTGTCCGATACAGCCCTTCGTACCGCCGATTCCGGATACCTGACCCGTCGTCTGGTCGATGTATCTCAGGAGCTTTCAATCCGCGAGGTAGACTGCAGCGTGGAACGTGATGAGATTCCGGGTATGGAGATTGGGGAGTTTGCCGATGGCAAGGAGCTGATCGAGTCTCTGGAAGAGCGTATTACAGGAAGATTCTCCTGTGAGAATATATATGATGACAATGGTGAACTGATCGTAAAGGCAAACCATATGATCACACCAAAGAGAGCAGCACGTATTGTCAAGACAAAGGCAATTATGGATGCCGGTTCTAAGGCGAGAGTCAAGATCCGTACAATCCTGACCTGTAAGTCACACATCGGTGTCTGCGCAAAATGTTACGGTGCCAACATGGCAACCGGTGAGCCGGTTCAGGTTGGTGAGGCTGTTGGTATTATTGCTGCACAGTCCATCGGTGAGCCTGGTACACAGCTTACCATGCGTACGTTCCATGCCGGTGGTGTAGCCGGTGATGATATCACACAGGGTCTTCCTCGTGTCGAGGAGCTTTTCGAGGCCCGTAAGCCGAAGGGACTTGCAATTATCGCTGAGTTTGGCGGTACTGTAAGCATCCGTGATACCAAAAAGAAACGTGAAGTGGTAGTAACCAATAAAGAGACAGGTGACAGCAAGGCATATCTGATCCCTTACGGTTCCCGTATCAAGGTGCTTGAGGGACAGGAGCTGGAAGCCGGTGATGAGCTTACAGAGGGTAGTGTAAATCCACACGATATTCTTGCGATCAAGGGTGTCCGTGCCGTACAGGATTATATGATCCGTGAGGTACAGAGAGTTTACCGTCTGCAGGGTGTAGATATCAACGATAAGCATATCGAGGTTATCGTTCGTCAGATGTTGAAGAAGATCCGTATCGAGAATAACGGTGATTCCGATTATCTGCCGGGTGTTATGGTAGATGCTCTTGACTATGAGGATACTGTAGAGGCACTGACCAAGGAAGGCAAGGAGCCTCCGGAGGGAAGTCAGGTTATGCTTGGTATTACCAAGGCTGCACTGGCAACCAATTCCTTCATGTCAGCCGCATCCTTCCAGGAGACCACAAAGGTTCTGACCGATGCCGCGATCAAGGGTAAGATCGATCCATTGGTAGGTCTGAAGGAGAACGTTATCATTGGTAAGCTGATTCCTGTTGGAACGGGTATGAAGAGATATCGTTCCGTAAAACTGGACTGTGATGAAGAGGCAGAGCGCGAGATTGCAGCAATCCGTGCTGCCAAAGCCGCAAAGTCTGAGGACGAGGACAAGAAGGACGACAAGAAAGATCGTGCAAAAGAGAAAGAGGTTGTGATCGAAGAGGAGCCAGCAAAGGATTTTGCTTCTTCTGACGGAGAATTGGTATATTCTACATCCACAGAGGATGATGGCGATATCGATGCATAATTATTCATAAAATTTTAAGGGACATTTTATCTGCGGATAGAATGTCTCTTTTTTGCTTTATAGAATATTTCTATTATTTATGGAATGTTCCACGCTAAATTGTGAAATGCACCATTTATCAGGGGTTGCAATGAATCTGTAATGTTGCAAACTGCATAAAAATGTGTTAGTATGAACGTATAGGTATAGTGGTTTTGCCTATAATGCAAATTTATATTTTAATAAAAAGGAAGGATAATACAATGAGGAAATTAAAAAAACAATTATTGGCGTCTTTTCTTTCGTTAGCAATGGTTGTGAGTTCCGTAAGCGGAATCGGCATTGCATCAGTGAAAAAGACCGTCAAGGCAGCAGAAACGGATGTGCCAAGTAATATTGGCGAGGAACGTACATTGCCAAGTGGTTTTAAGACCAGGGACAATGGCGAGATGAGAGACAATATGGATTCCGCCGCTTATATGAAAGAAATGGGACTTGGCTGGAACTATGGTAACTCTCTGGATCAGTCTATTGATACCAGCAGTATGACTGAGGATGAAAAGAAAAACGTAGACGTAAATTATTGTGAAACATCTGCAAACAATTCTGCATTAACCCAGAAAAATGTAGATACGATCAAGGCATATGGCTTCAACAATGTCCGTATTCCGGTGGCATGGTCCAATCTGATGGATATTTCTGAAGATAAAATGACATATACTATCAATGAAAAGTATATGGAGCGTGTGGAAGAGGTCATCAATTACTGTCTGAATGACGGATTATATGCAATCGTCAACATTCATTATGACGGTGACTGGTGGGGACAGTTTGGTGACAAGGATGCGTCTGTTCGTGAGCAGGCATGGGCCCGTTACAGACAGATCTGGACACAGCTGAGTGAACGCTATAAAGATTACTCAGACCGTTTGATCTTCGAGTCTGCCAACGAAGAGCTTGGAGATCGTCTGAACGATAACTGGGTTAAACGTGACACCAGCAATAAAACAGGTGTATTGTCCGTTGATGAGCAGTATGAGACAATGAACAAGATCAATCAGGAATTTGTAAATATTGTTCGTAAATCCGGTGGAAATAATGAAAAGCGTTATCTGTTGATCGCAGGCTACAGCACCAATATTGAAAGAACCTGTGATGTTAGATTTAAAATGCCGACTGATCCGGTTAAGGGAAATGGAAAAAACAAGCTCAGCGTATCTGTTCACTATTACACTCCTTGGAACTACTGTGGTGGAAGCGAGTATCACCAGACCGAGGGCAGCGCTCCGCGTCTTTTTGACTGGGGTACGGATGCCGATATCAAGGAAATGCATGATAATCTTGATATGATGAGCAAGTTTACGGAGCAGGGGTATGGTGTAATCCTTGGCGAGTTTGGTGTCCAGACAACTGCAGCGGATGGTATTCCGAAATATATCAGTGAGTTTGGAAAATATGCAATCGAAAAAGGAATGGTTCCGGTACTGTGGGATAATGGTACATGGCTTGACCGTGAAAATAATGTGATCGCATTTGACAATGTAGCAGATGCCATTATTTCCGTAACAGGAGCAGAGGGCACCTTTGCAAAAACGGATGTAAATACAGGTAAACCAAAGTATACAGAGCAGACAGATGAAAGTGCATTAACCAAGATCTTTACCTGGGAGGGAAGCTGGAAGAAGAATGGTGGAGACAATAATACCTACTGTAATCCAAAGCTTTCCGTACAGACCAATGATGGAACAAATGACTGGACGTTCCACTGTAATACATATGGATACTGGGCTGTTATTTACTCTGAGGCTTTAAAGAATGTAAAGCATTTATACATCCGTGCAACCTGTCAGGACAATGATATTGACAGTGCGGCTCTTCAGCTTGCACCGGCAGAATTTAGAGCCTCTTATCCTCCGGAAAAGGGACTGTTCGATGAAAATGAAGAGATGTTTAGTGCAAGCAAGGCGGCTCTTGAAAAATGTAAAGCGGGAAAAGCAACAGATGTCAGCGCGGAAGATGAGTGGAGTGGTAAAATCTTTGCGCTGGAAGAGGGCTTCCTGCAGGGAAATGGGCTGTTATGGATTTCTGCCAGTAACAAACCGGTTTTCACAAAGATTGAGCTTTTCACAACGGATGATTTAACACCGGCAGAGTCTAATGCACCGGTCGAAAGTCCAACAGTAACACCAAGTCAGGTGCCATCTGCCGTACCAAGCGCACCGGCTGCACAGGTGCCATCTGCCGCACCAAGCGCACCGGCTGCACAGATTCCGACCCAGACAGCAATTGCAGCTGCACCGGCAAAGGGCGATGTTGTAAAGGACAAAAATGCGTCTTATACGGTTTCCGATGTTAAAAATAAAACGGTAGAGTATAAAGCACCTGCAAGCAAAACAAAGACATCTGCGGCGATTCCGGCGACAGTTAAGGTGAATGGTGTATCTTATAAAGTAACCTCCATTGCCAAAAATGCGTTTAAGAATAACAAGAAGCTGAAAAAGGTAACAATCGGTGCCAATATTACATCAATTGGTGCCAATGCATTCTCCGGTTGTAAATCACTGAAGAATGTTGTGGTGAAATCCAAAAGCCTGAAGAAGGTAGGAAAGAATGCCTTCAAGGGTATCCAGAAAAAAGCAGTATTCAAAGTACCGGCAAAGAAACTGAAAGCATATAAGAAGCTATTTGGAAGCAAGGCTGGTGTCAAAAAATCAATGAAAATTAAAAAATAGTTTATATTAACGTAAGGCTAGGGACCTGGCAGAAGGATGCCGGGTCCCGTTTTGTATATTAAGAAATATCATATATACTATAGATTAAAATGCTTCAGGAGGAAACGATCATGTCAGACAACAATACCAACAGAAACAATCCTCTGTGGGATACTGGGAAAACTATGGAAGAAAGACTGGATTATCTGGTAAAGGAATTAACTTTAGAAGAGAAATTCTCCTGTCTTGGTACAGGCAATCCTGCGATCGAACGGCTGGGGATTCCATCTTTTTTCGTGGGGTGTGAGGGTGCCCACGGTTTGCAGATGCGCCATGATCAGAGCTTTGATCAGGGAGAGCCGCAGCCAACGACGATTTTCCCAAATCCTATTGGGATGAGCGGTACATGGGATCCGGAATTGATCCAAAAAGCCGGAGAAGTTGTAGGAACAGAGGCGAGAGCTGTCTTTGAAAAGGACGGACGAAGGGGCGGCTTGTGTCTGTGGGCTCCAACCATTGACATGGAGCGCGATCCCCGTTGGGGGCGTACCGAGGAGGCGTACGGAGAGGATCCGTATCTGACGGGAAAGATGGCATCCGCCTATATTCGCGGGATGCGGGGAGAAGGAGATAATATACGTTGTGGAGCTACATTAAAGCATTTTTATGCCAACAATGTGGAGGATGGACGTGTCTGGAAGTCTTCTTCTATTGATCCGCGGAATAAACATGAGTATTATCTGGAGCCATTCCGTCGCGCCATAACAGAGGGTGGCGCCGAGGCAATGATGACCTCTTACAATGAGATTAATGGTGTACCTGCGATCCTGAATCATGAAGTGCAGAAAATTGCCAAGGAGCAATGGGGAGTACATCATGTGGTGTGCGATGGCGGCGATATGAAACAGACCGTAGACTGTCATCAATATTTTGGATCTCATACGGAGACCATTGCCGAGGGATTGAAGGCGGGCATTGACTGCTTCACGGATGATATTGATGCTGTGATCGAGGGGGCAAGAGAAGCTTATGAGCTGGGGATGATCGATATGACAGATATTGACCGTGCTTTGCGGTGTCACTTTAGCACTCTGATCCGGCTTGGCCTGTTTGATCCACAGGAGACTAACCCAAATTACGGACTGAATCTCCCGGAGTTTCAGAAGCTGGCGAGACAGGTCACCGGGGAATCCATTGTGCTGCTTAAGAATGACGAAATCGACGGACAAAAGCTGTTGCCATTGGACTGCAAGCAGGTGACATCCCATCATAAGCTCGCAGTGATCGGACCTTCCGCCGAAGAGTGGTTTCTGGACTGGTACTCCGGCATTCCGCCATATGCCGTGACGCCGCTGCAGGGCATCCGTGATGCTGTCAATGATCCGGAAAATGTAATCTTTGAGTCTGGTGTGCCAAAGTTAAAGATCGCCTGCGGAGATAAATATCTGGGGCTTTTGGAGGATGGAGAGACTCTTGGACTGGTAGAAGAAGAGGAGGCCGAAATCTTTGAGTCCGTTTTATGGGACAAGGAACAGTTGACATTAAAGGCAGAAAGTAATGGACGATATCTGACGGCTCTGGATGGCTGTGATGAAGATGAGATATATCGTGGTGGTATTTTTAAGGCTTCAGCAGACAGAGCATTTGGATGGTTTGTCAAAGAGGTATTCCATGCGCAGATAAATATTACGGATTTAAAGGAGTCAGAGGAAAAGGAAATGTCTCTGGCTGTTGGAAGCCGGTTTGCAGAGATTCTGGAAAATGAAGAAGAATTTCTGCTTAAGGCATGGAATGGAGCAGGTCTTTATGTGGACGAGCAGAACCGGATCCGGGTTATGGACGAACAGGGATTTGCAGAGGATGGAGAAGTGCGTCGTATTGTCAGCTGTACAGATATCCAGGGGCACCAGGTATTTGCAGGGGATTTAAAAATGGACAGAAGGGGCGGCATCTATGAGACGGTGACAGGAAGAAAGTACCGTACTCTTCCGGCACTTTGTCCGGTTCTGGTCAAAAATGGTGTCAAAGAAGCGCAAAAGGCAGCAGCTCAGGCAGAAACGGTGGTTTATGTAGGTGGAGCGCATCCGTTGATCACCTGTAAGGAAGAAGTGGATCGGAAGGATATCGATTTTCCGGTGTATCAGAGACAGCTTCTGCAGGCGGTGTACCGGGAAAATCACAGGGTCATCGCAGCGCTTGTTACCAGTGTGCCTTATGCCATTGGCTGGGAAAAGCAGCATCTGCCGGCAATCCTTACGATGGCAGGTGGCGGTATGGAGCTGGGAAATGGTCTGGCAGATATTCTGTTTGGAAAGGAAGCGCCGGCCGGGCGGTTAAATATGACATGGTACTGTGATACAGAGCAGCTTCCGGATATGGATGATTATGACATTATTCAGAAGGAAAGAACATATCAGTATTTTAAGGGAGATGTGCTTTATCCTTTTGGTTATGGCCTGACATATGCACCGACAGAGATAACAGCACTTACAGCAAAGGCTTCTGAGGATGAAAAATATATTGATGTCGCATGCACTGTACGGAATTTGGGACAGATGGGCAATGCACTTCCGGCACAGGATGAAGTGGTTCAGATATATTATACGAAGAAGGAGCCGGTTGTGAAACGTCCGATCCGGACTCTGGCTGCATTTGAAAGAGTGAAGCGGATGGAAGCAGGGGAAGAGAGGAGAGTTTCATTCCGGATTCCGGCTGAGGATCTGATGTATTACGATACGATCCGGCGAAAGAAGCTTTTGGAACCGGGAATTTATGAGATTCAGGCAGGCCATTCTTCTAATGATATAGACGCTGTGGTTACGGTTGAACTGAAAGGGCAGGAGAGAGGATTTCGGGATGGCGGAAGCTGGCAGCCGGCAGACCACTATGACCGGTCACAGAATGGATTTTTGTGGGAAGGTCACATGGGGTATGACAGTGTTGCACATACAGCGGATGCACATGCACCGGAAGATTTATTTGAAAAAGTAGGCGGCATGTGGCAAAATATAAATGAGGTGACCAGAGAGGAGAAGACCGGAGAACGGCTTGATGACTGCCTGATCCTGGAGTATGACCGCGTCTGCCTGCCTATGGAGACGGCATATCTTGTTTTGGATGCAGATGCTGTGCCGGAGAGCACGGTGGATGTATTTATCAATGAGGCGCATAATGCAGCATATATTGTGCCGGATTTTGAGGAGCTTTCCGGTGTCGGAGATAATCCCGGATGGGCGGCGGCAGCGACAGCAAAGAATGCACCTCACGGCAGAATATTCCGCCAGCTTATGATACCGGTAGAGGATCTGGAAGCAGAAAAGGAAACTGTAACTTTACGACTTCGCTGTCAGGGAGATCTAAAGATCTGCCGATGGAGGTTTGCAAAAGAAAGTACAAAGTAAATTTAAATCACATGATGTGTAGAACGGAGGATGATATGGAAACAAATTTTATCTGGAAAGAAAGAAAAAGAAATGCGTTGGGTCTGCCATGGACATTCACGAAGTATGCCCTGACGGATGACAGGCTCTTTATCACAAGCGGTCTGTTAAAGACTGTGGAAGACGAGGTGCGTCTGTACCGGATTATGGATCTGTCCCTGAGCCAGACACTGTCCCAGAAGATTTTTGGAATCGGAACCATTCTGGTTTCCTCAGCGGATAAGAGTATGAGAGACTTCGAGATAAAAAATATCAAGAAGCCAAGAGATGTCAAGGAGCAGTTATCCAAGCTGGTAGAGGAAAACCGTGACAAAAAGCGCGTGACAAACCGCGAGTTTATGGGAGAGGATGCCGATTTTGGCGATGATGATGACCGGTAGAAATGATTCCCGCATAAAAAATGTCAAAAAACTCTTTTCATACGTGGGAGGAGTGTGTTATACTAGAAACAGCGATGTGGCAGTCCGTGGGCGAAGTGCGTCCGTCTGTCGATATCAACAATATAATTACAAATATAGGAGGTAACTTTACAATGGCAAACAAATGGGTGTATATGTTTAGCGAAGGCGACATGACCATGCGTAACTTACTTGGTGGTAAGGGTGCGAACCTTGCAGAGATGACCAACATCGGTCTTCCTGTACCACAGGGTTTTACAGTAACTACAGAGGCTTGTACACAGTATTATGAGGATGGCCGTCAGATCAATGACGAGATCATGGCTCAGATCATGGATGGCGTAAAGAAGATGGAGGAGATCAACGGCAAGAAGTTCGGTGACTCTGAGAATCCACTTCTCGTTTCTGTTCGTTCCGGAGCCCGCGCATCTATGCCTGGTATGATGGATACAATCCTGAATCTTGGTCTTAACGATGACGTAGTAGCTACTATGATCAAGGGTAACCCGGATCCAACATTCGAGCGTTTCGTATATGATTCATACAGACGTTTCATCCAGATGTTCTCTGATGTCGTTATGGAAGTTGGTAAGAAGTATTTCGAGCAGCTCATCGACAAGATGAAAGAGGAGAAGGGTGTTAAGTATGACGTTGATCTGACAGCTCAGGATCTTAAGATTCTGGCAGAGCAGTTCAAGGCTGAGTACAAGAATCAGTTAGGTAAAGACTTCCCATCTGATCCTGTAGAGCAGATGAAGCTGGCTGTAGAGGCTGTATTCCGCTCATGGGACAACCCTCGTGCAAACGTATACCGTCGTGACAATGATATCCCTTATTCATGGGGTACAGCAGTTAACGTAATGCCTATGGTATTCGGTAACCTGAATAATGAGTCCGGTACAGGTGTTGCATTTACCCGTGACCCTGCAACAGGTGAGAACAAGCTGATGGGTGAGTTCCTGATCAACGCACAGGGCGAGGACGTAGTAGCCGGTGTTCGTACACCAATGCCAATCGCTCAGATGGAGCAGGAGTTCCCAGAGGCATATGCTGAGTTTATCAAAGTATGTGATATCCTTGAGAATCACTACCATGATATGCAGGATATGGAGTTTACTGTTGAGAACAAGAAGCTGTACATGCTTCAGTGCCGTAACGGTAAGAGAACAGCTCCAGCTGCATTAAAGATTGCTTGTGACCTTGTAGATGAGGGACATAAGACAGAGGAAGAGGCAGTAGCAATGATCGATCCTCGTAACCTGGATACGCTTCTTCATCCACAGTTCGATGCTGCTGAGCTTAAGAAAGCTACTCCGATCGGAAAGGGTCTTGGTGCTTCTCCGGGAGCTGCTTGTGGTAAGGTCGTATTTACAGCAGAGGACGCTGTAGAGTGGGCTGAGCGCGGTGAGAAGGTTGTACTTGTTCGTCTTGAGACTTCTCCAGAGGATATCACAGGTATGAAGAGTGCACAGGGTATCCTGACTGTTCGTGGTGGTATGACATCACATGCAGCCGTAGTTGCCCGTGGTATGGGTACATGCTGTGTATCTGGTTGTGGCGACATTGTTATGGACGAGGAGAACAAGAAGTTCGAGCTCGCAGGTAAGACTTATACAGAGGGTTCTGAGATCTCTATCGATGGTACAACAGGTAACATCTATGATGGTCTTATTCCAACTGTTGATGCTACAATCGCTGGTGAGTTCGGCCGTGTAATGGCTTGGGCTGACAAGTATAGAAAGCTTAAAGTTCGTACAAACGCTGATACACCTGCAGATGCTAAGAAAGCTCGTGAGCTTGGTGCAGAGGGTATTGGTCTTTGCCGTACAGAGCATATGTTCTTCGAGGAAGACAGAATCGCTGCTTTCCGTGAGATGATCTGTTCTGATACAGTAGAAGAGAGAGAAGAAGCACTTGCTAAGATCCTTCCATATCAGCAGGGAGATTTCGAGGCTCTTTATGAGGCACTTGAGGGTAACCCGGTTACCATTCGTTTCCTGGATCCTCCACTTCATGAGTTCGTTCCTACCGAGGAAGCTGACATTAAGAAGCTTGCAGAAGCTAAGGGCAAGAGCGTAGAGGAGATTAAGGCAATCATCGATTCACTTCACGAGTTCAATCCAATGATGGGTCATCGTGGATGTCGTCTTGCTGTAACATATCCTGAGATTGCTAAGATGCAGACAAGCGCTGTTATCCGTGCAGCAATCAACGTAAAGAAGAATCATCCTGATTGGACAGTTGAGCCAGAGATCATGATCCCACTCGTTGGTGATGTAAAAGAGCTTAAGAATGTTAAGGATGTCGTTGTAGCAACAGCTGATGCTGAGATCGCAGCAGCAGGCGTTGAGATGAAGTACGAAGTTGGTACTATGATCGAGATTCCTCGTGCAGCACTGACAGCTGATCAGATTGCAACAGAGGCTGAGTTCTTCTGCTTCGGTACAAACGACCTTACTCAGATGACATTCGGTTTCTCCCGTGATGATGCCGGTAAGTTCCTGGATGCTTACTATGATGCTAAGATCTACGAGAGCGATCCATTTGCTAAGCTTGACCAGACAGGTGTTGGCCAGCTGATGGAGATGGCTGTAGAGAAAGGTAAGAAGGTTCGTCCTTCACTTCACTGCGGTATCTGTGGTGAGCACGGTGGAGATCCTTCATCTGTTGAGTTCTGCCACAAGATTGGTCTGGATTATGTATCATGTTCTCCATTCCGTGTGCCAATCGCACGTCTTGCAGCAGCACAGGCAGCAATCGCTGACAAGAGTAAATAAGAAGCAGTATGTTCACTGTTGCGATATAACGGTTACTCGTGATGATGTGAAAGCCTTTATGGCACAGCGTGATGAGTACACGAAAGCCAACAGATTTAAGGATATTACCGTTAAAGTATTTATCTGACATGCATACTATCAGCAAGGGAAAGTATTACACAATGCTTTCCCTTGTTTTGCGATCAAAGAAAGCAAAATTTGGGAATAAGTCTTAATTATTAAAATGGTTAAGATTTGTTCCCATTTTTTATTTTATAAAATATGCAAATCTGGAGGTGGTGAAAATAGGATTTTTGAATATCTCAGATACAAGAAAGGAGATTCGGCACATGATCAAAAGACTAGAAAAAGATAAGCAATATAAGATTATTGAAGTATCTAATATCAAGTCGAATCAAAAAATCCAAAGTACTGTCATGTGTGTATTCAGTATCAGCGGATTGTCAAATGACAATGTTGTCAAATATAAAGAATACGGAGGGTCAGAATTATGTGTAAAGTAATCGCTATATGCAATCAGAAAGGTGGTGTATCCAAGACCACTACAACAGCAAATCTTGGAGTTGGTTTAGTAAGAGCAGGAAAGAAAGTGCTTGTGATCGATGCAGATCCACAGGGAAATCTGTCACAGAGTCTCGGAATTGAAAATCCGGATGAACTGGAGGTTGCACTTCCGAGTATCATGGAGCAGATCATCATGGACAAGGAGGTGGATGTAACGAAAGGAATCATCCATCATAAAGAGGGACTTGACCTTATGCCATGTAACATTGATCTGTCCGGTGTGGATGTATCGCTTGTGAATGCCATGAGTAGGGAGTTTGTTTTGAAAACTTATGTCGAAAGTATGCGAGAGTTCTATGACTACATTCTTATCGACTGTATGCCGAGTCTTGGAATGATAACTGTAAATTCCCTTACTGCAGTGGACAGTGTGTTAATCCCGGTACAGGCAGCATATCTGCCGGTAAAAGGACTGGAGCAGCTAATCACAACGATCTGCAGGGTGAAGAAGCATCTCAATCCGTCGATTCAGTTTGAGGGGATATTAATCTCCATGTTGAATGCAAGGACCAATTATGCGAAGGACATTATGGAACTGATAAACGAGTATTACGGAGATTCCGTTCCTATTTTTGAGAGTAAGATTCCATTTTCCGTAAAAGCCTCTGAAACATCAGCGGCAGGAGTAAGTATTTTTTCGCTGGATAAAAAGCATCCGGTAGCAAAAGCTTATGAAGAACTGACAGAGGAGGTAATCGCTCATGAGTAGGACAAAGGCATTAGAAAATGCAAAATTGACGAGTTTTGATGACCTCTTTGGTGGAAATAAAATAGAAAAGGCTGCGGAAGCAGGTGATGTGAAAGAGATACCGCTTTCAG
>ULVD01020743.1_pt1 | contig 19232 bp, 10 predicted proteins | sample 1959101 | NCBI WGS metagenome assembly ULVD01 (sample SAMEA4835777, study PRJEB28245) | human gut metagenome | biome: gut microbiome; material: fecal sample | place: Denmark | collected 2008
TACTACTACATTCAAAAAATCGGGACTTAAAGCGGGAGCTGTTTATAAGTTCAGAGTAAAAGCTTATAAGATGAGCGGTAGCACGGCACTTTATGGCAACTACAGCGCGACTGTTACGGCTAGAACAAATCCGTCTGTTATAAAGGGTGCTAAGCTCGGCGGCAGAGCCGCAGACGCGCTCCGTATCAACTGGAGCAAGAATGCTTCTGCCGATGGTTACATTGTTGAGATGTACAAGGGCGGCAAGTGGGTAAGAGTTGCTAAGATAGCTAACAGCAGCACTACAACTTACAGAAAAGCAGGTCTTAAGGCTTGCACTGCGTACAAGTTCAGGGTAAAGGCGTACAAGATGAGCGGTAAGACCGCGCTTTATGGCGCTTACTCGGCAACGCTCAGCGCGAACACTAACCCGACTAATGTCAGCCGTTTCAGGCTCAACTCCAAGACAGGCAAAATGCTTAACCTCGGCTGGGATATGAGTGACGATGCCGCGGGATATATTGTACAGCAGTATAAAGGCGGCAAGTGGGTGCAGGTCGCAAAGCTTGCCAAGAGCAAGGATCGCGTGAGGATAAACGACCTTTCGCCGTCAACTACATATAAGTTCCGCATAAGGAAATATGCCAATATAGGAAAAACCACAGTTTACGGAAACTGGAGCTATAAGAGCTTTAAAACCGAGGGTAAGGATTGCGTTGATGAGGTTAAGTTTACGCCTAGGGGGGAGAAGATCGACGCATTCGTTGCGGCACATATTGGCGAAGTTTGGAATGAATCATATTTCGATAAACCCAAAAAGGTTTTTGTAAAAACTGAAAATTTGAGAGCAAATGACTATCCTGTTCCGTTATATTCGGATATTATGGCATTATATTTATTTGCTGATTCACTGTATATTATCGGTGAAACCAACAACAATTACTATGTCACATCCGACTATTACTATGTTTACCGCGACTATGTGTTTGAGGGCAAAAAGCCTCTCCCATTAGAATATATGACAAAAGAAGATCCAACATATTAAGTACTGCACTATGCTTAGTTGCAACAACAAAACGATAAAATGAAAGCAGAAATTTAAAATTCAATATATTGAATGGCAGTCCGTTGTAATGTACAGCGGACTGCTTTTTCCTATATGGTATTCTCCGCGCTTTATCGGCAAAAGGTTTGGGGGCTAGGTATAGGATTTGCATAGGCGTGAAAATGCATATCGCAAAGATACAATGCGCGGGCAAAGGTGCAATGAGCGGGCAGGGGAAATTTGGCAATGATCGTGTCAATAGCGATGTTGGCGGCAACATTCCCTCAGTTACGGTGTAAAAAATCATTCACCCGCATAAGTGAAAAAATTGTGAAAGATAACGGCTGTGCCTTGTTTTGCTTGCAATGGCAGGAGGTTTGTGGTATACTTAATCTGCATATCTGTATGCAGATACGAGAGGTAAGATAATGGAAACAGCTTCAAAAGAGGAAATTATATACGGCAAAAACGCTGTGACGGAGGCTCTCAAAGCCGAAAGATCGATAGACACAGTCTATCTGCTCAAAAACTCACAGGGCATGAACAAGATAATAGCTCTTGCAAAAAAGCAAGGTATAGTTATAAAAGATGTCGGCGAAGACAAGCTTAAGTCCATGTGCGGCGATAAGCACGGCGGCGTTGCGGCGGCTTTATCCGCTGTGGCGTACTGCACGGTCGAGGATATACTTGCAAACGCCGAAAGTAAGGGCAAGCCGCCTTTCATCATAATATGCGATGAGATACAGGATCCGCATAATCTCGGCGCTATAATCCGTACCGCCGAGGCTTCGGGCGCTGACGGTGTAATTATCCCGAAAAGGCGCAGTGCAACGGTAAATCCCACGGTGTTCAAAACCTCTGCAGGGGCTGCCGCGTGGGTAAAGATAGCAAGGGTGTCAAACCTTGTAGACACCATAAAGACGCTGAAAAAGCACGGTGTATGGGTATACGGTGCAGAAGCTGACGGAACGCCGATAGATAAGGCAGATCTTTCGGGCGCGGTCGCTCTTGTGATAGGCAGTGAGGGCTTCGGTCTCGGAAAGCTCGTAAGAGAAAACTGCGATGTTGTATTATCCCTGCCGATGTTAGGAAAGGTAAATTCACTCAATGCGTCAGTATGCGCAGGCATATTGATGTATGAGGTCGTAAAACACAGATGATCCTGCAAATAAATGTAAGAAAGGACGCTTGATATGGCTGATTATTCAATTGACGATATTTTAGCGGAGCTTGACGCGAAAAAGAGCGATTCTTCTGCCGACCGGGAAACCGATGATACCACGATAAAGCACAACGATATAAGTGCTACAGCGATACTTGAAGGGCTTGACGGCAGCGATGACGGAGTATATATCCGTGAAGAGGACGGCGACACCGAAAAGGTAGACGCAGAGTATATAAACGAGCCGGAAACACGCGATACCGAGCCCGAAGTCGCTCCGACAGCAGATGTTGATATCGATGAAATAACGGGTGAAAAGAGCGATGTCGACAAGGTGCTCAGCGAAACGGACAACTTTGTTGTATCCGATGAGAGCAGTGAGATAGATATCGATGAACGCACGGCTAACGCAAAAGCTGCGGCTGTAGCCGAAAAGCCCGTTCCGGCTAAACCGGTAAAGCAGGCAGAGCCTGTGCATGAGATAAAAAAAGACATCGTAAGCGATGAAGAAAAACGCAGAATGATGCTCGAAAAGGAACGTGAAAACACAAACCCCGATGATATGCTGGCGCTTGTAAACCCTCTTGAAGTAAAAGAAAAGGTAAACGAGCAGGTCAGGGAAAAGGAGCTTGTGTCGGTAGCCGAACTGAGCAATATGTACGCAGGAAACACTCAGGGCATAGCAGGCGGCGACCTCAGGGCGATAGCTCCGCAGAAAACCGCTATTGCCGAAAAGATAAGTGAAACCGCAGACATAAAAATCGCCGATGAGCATACGACTGATAACGAAGACAGCGGCGAAGAAACAGTAAAGGAATATCACGGCAAGAAAACTACCGACAACCTTATAGAAAAGCTCAACAAAAACCTTGCTCAACAGAGAAAGGAAAATGTCAGAGCTCACCGTACAATAACACTGAACACGATAAACGGCGACAGACAGACACTTCCCCACCCGCTGAACATCGACTATCAGAAGCAGATAATAGAAGCTACCGGTACTCTCCCCGCAGAAAATCCTGCGATCGAAGAAGAAAAGCAGGCTGAACTTGCGGCGGCGAACAAGCACAAGCTAAAGGATTTCGTACTTGAAGACGAGATACCCGAGCGTGAAGAAGAGCCCGAGCAGGAAGAAGAGTTTGATAACTATGACAGCACAGGACAGATATGGGCGGATCTGTGTGCAAGCCACAAGGGACTTAAAATAAGGCTCGGACTACTGACCGTCATTACAGCTGTAAGCGTAATTATCAGCGCACTCAACGATTTCAACCTGTTTGCAAAGCTCGGGCTCGGTGCAAGCTTCAACTTTATAAACGGTACGACCGGAGATGTAAACTCACTTATATATATCTATCTTGTTCTGGGAGTACTCGGCTTTGCAATATGCTCGACCGCTATCAGCAACGGCGCTGTAAAGCTGTTTACGGGAAAAGCGGACTGCGACTCGGTATGCACACTGACATCGGCGCTTGCTCTTATAGGCGGAGTTATCGCATTGGTCGATGTGCAGACCTTTAAGCTCGGACATTCGTTTATATATCTTTCAACGGCACTTGTCGGGCTTATGTTCAACACAATAGGAAAAATATATATGATATCCCGTGCAAAGCGGAACTTCAAGTTTGTATCGGGTGACAGTCAGAAATATTACGCCGAGGTTATCGACAGCGAAGAACACGTTTCGGCGCTGACAAGAGCAGTCGGTGACCGTCTTCCCGTAATTGCGGCAATGCGCAAGACTGAATTTCTGACGGACTTCCTTAAATCAAGCTACTGCGATGATGAGGCTGACAGAATGTCGGTGAAGCTTATAGTGGCATCTGTGGCGGCAGGACTTGTAGCGGGAATACTCGCGTTTTTAAATCCGTTCGGCAGCGAGTTCCCGACAACCGGTGCTGAAAATCCGATATACTGGGCAATTTCGGCGGCAGTGGCAACTGTGTCGGTGGTTGCACCCTTCTCGCTTCTGCTTGTCGTGAACAGACCGCTTGCACGCGCTTCAAAGAAACTCAGCGAGTGCAACGCCGCTCTCCTCGGATATGATGCGGCAGTCCAATTTTCCGATGTAAACACCGTTATGGTCGATGCAAAGGCGCTCTTCCCCGCAGGAAGCGTACAGGTAAAGAAGCTCAAGCGCTGGCAGAAGAAAAACTCAGTTGTTAAAACAAGCGTTGATGAAGCGATACTTATGGCGGCAAGCCTTGCGATACATACGGACGGAATACTCTCATATCCTTTCTATGATATGACGCTCGGCAACAAGGATCTTTTAAAGAAGGTCGACAACTGCATATATGAAGATAACTGCGGCGTTACCGGCTGGATAGGGACAAAGCGTGTTATGCTCGGTGGCAGGGCGCTTATGGAAATGCACAACATAGACCTTCCGAACAAGAAGAACGAACGCAAGTATTGCCCGGAGGGACTTGAGCCGGTTTATCTTGCGGTGAGCGGTGAGATCGTGGCGATGTTTGTAGTGGGAATGACGGCTAATCCGGAAATACAGGCTACTCTGAGCGAGCTTCAGTCAAAGGGGATAACGGTGCTTGTGCATACTACAGACTCACTGGTAACGGTGGAGAACCTTGCAGATCTGTTTGAGCTTGACGCTTCACTTATAAAAGTACTTCCCCACGAAGCACACGACGAATACAGCGAAAGCACAAAGTATACATCACGCGGAAGCGGCGGGCTCTCCTGCTGCGGCACATTCACATCTTTTGCAAGAGGCGTTATGGCAGCAAAAAGCCTTGTGCGCGACTTCTCGGTTTCAAAAGCGGTTATGCTTGGCACATCTGCGCTCGGACTTCTGCTCGTACTTATAATGGTGCTGTTAAGGCATATGTCACTGCTGACACCCAGCGTAATAACACTTTACAACACTGCGGCGGCACTGGTTATGGCGGCGGTACAGAGCGTAAGAAAATATTGATGATATTATCAAACAGGGGCTGTTGTGTCACAGCCCCTGTTTTTGTGCAACATTCACTATTATCTTGACTTTAATTCTATTTTATGGTATAATTAAACAAGATTACATTGATTTGATTAACCGAAAAAAAGAGGTGAGCGGCTTGTACACAGGAAAATTTCACAAATACGCAGTAGCCGGAATATGCCTTGTAGGAATGCAGGATGACCATACTGCCCATATTGCAAAAATAACCTCCGACGCTTTGGTGGAAAAAGGCTTCAAGGTCATGATATTCAACGCTTTTACGAATATGTATTACGATACACCGTATTCAAAAGGCGAAGCAAGCATATACCACCTGCTTAACTTTGATATTATAGATGTTCTTGTCATTATACCTGAAACAATAAAAAGCGAATGGGTGACTGATACTATCATAAGATATGCACACGCAACAAAAACACCTGTGATTATACTCGACGGCAGACATAACGGCTGTACAAATATAATATATGACTATGCACACTCACTTGAACAGATAACAGAACACGTTATAACCGAGCATAACTGCACCGACCTGTTTTTTATTGCAGGAACAAAAGGCAACCGGTTCTCAGAAGACAGAATTGAAGCTTTCAAGCGCGTACTTGCCCGCCACAAGATAGATTTTAACGAAAATACCATGCTCGGCTATGGTGATTTTTGGGATACGCCGACAAAAAATGTCGTTTCCGGGCTTATTAACAGCGGCAGAAAAATGCCTCAGGCAATTATATGTGCCAATGACACTATGGCAATAACGACTATGAAAACGCTTGAAGAACACGGAATGAAGGTTCCCGATGATATTATCGTCACAGGGTTTGACGCTATATACCAGGAGCGCATTTATTCCACCACCAGATTAACTACCGCACAGATGGATCCGAAAGAGCTTGCCGCTGCCGTTGCCGACACGGCATACGGATATCTTAAGGGTGATGAGCAGCCGTCGGATAAGCGTGTCCATTTCGCAATGATACAGGGGCAAAGTTGCGGCTGCTGTGATTTTGATGTAGCTTATACTAACGAAAAGCTGGAATCGATGAATAAATATAATCTTGCTCTGTATGATGCCGAGAGCAAGATGGCATCACTTTACACCGATACCGTCAACTGCGACAAGTTGGACGAATTGGCTAAGGCTATGTCAAGATATTTCAATTACCGCTCTGCACTATGTCTCAATGATGATTTTCTTACTGCCGACTCCCCTGTTATACCTAAGGCATATCACAGCGTCTTTACCGAAAAAATGATCGCCCATGTCGTCAGAATATGGGAGGATTACAGCTATAAACTGGAGTATCAGTCAAAAAAGCTGCTTCCTAACCTCAACGATCTGATCAAAAGATACAATACTATAATGTTCTGCCCTTTGCATTTTCAGGAGCAGGTCATAGGCTATTACGCCGCAGTTGCAGACGACCTTCTGGTAAATCCGGGCAGCTTCTACTATGTTCAGCGACTGGTCGAATCGATAAACCAGACACTTGAAAACTTCCGCATAGAATATCTGCTCAGAAAGGCAAACAACGACCTGTCACTGACTCACTCGATAGATCCGCTGACAAATATCTATAACCGACGCGGATATTTTGAACGTATGGGAAAGCTTATGGCGGAAAACGAAAAGTGCGACGTTATCCTTGTATCCTGTGATATGGATCGGCTTAAAGAAATCAACGACACCTACGGTCACTCCGAAGGTGACATAGCAATACAAACAGTCGCAAACGCCATAAAAGCAGGCAGCGGGAACAACGGCATATATGCGCGTTTCGGCGGAGATGAATTTATACTTACCGTACCATATAACAAAGACAAACAGCGTGAACTGTCAAGACTTGTCGGTGAAATACAGACAGAGATCGACAAGTTCAACCGCACTGCCGGAAAGCCCTACGATGTATCCATAAGCCTCGGCGGCTCTTACGGTACTGTGAGCAGCATTGAAGATATAAACGAGCTTATGCGAAGCACCGACCGGCTTATGTATGAGCAGAAAAGGATGAAAAAAGCAGAACGCAATCAGATTGCTCGACCGGTTTTGGATATTTGGGGAAAAGCAAACGAAGCGCTCAACAATTATCAGCTCAGAATGCATGAGATATTCTCATTGTACGACAAGTGCACTTATTTCTATATGGATTACCTCAACTTCAAATGGTATGTTATGGAGAACGACCATACGCCAAAGTGCCTTAGATCGTCTTCTGTAGGACCTTTGCGCGCGATATGGCTTAGCGGAGCGATTTATCCCGATGATAAGCTTATTTACGATAATTTCTGCCACAAAATAAGTAATTCTTTCTATGACAAAATAACCGACAGCTCATTTTCAGTAAATATCCGTCTGTGCGACAAGGGAAATCCCGTATGGTACTGTATTTATGTACAGCTTGCAGAAAAAGACGGCAAGATGTCGGAAATCGCAGGTCATATCAGAGAGCTTGAGTTTGACGAGGTAATGAACATCGAAATTCTGGATTATTATACCACTACAGATAATCCTATAATGTTCCATGATATGATCTTGCAAAGACTCAGAGCATATCCCGACGTAAAATTTGCGCTTGTACAGTTTGATATAAAGCGCTTCAAGCTGATAAACGAAAACTACGGAGAAGACGCGGGAACCGAAATGCTTCAGTTCATATCACGTCAGCTCAATAACTTCTGCGAAAAACAGCAGATGGGCGCAAGAATGAGCGGTGATGTGTTTATACTGCTGACACCGTATACCGACAAAAATGATATATTGAATACTGTGTCCGAGCTGCAACTCAGTCTTAAGGGGTTCAGGGGATACAGCTATGAATTTGTATTCGGCGTATATCAGATAGATGACCGCAATATATCGATAAGGACCATGTGCGACTATGCGGCTATGGCAAGGCAGTCGATAAAGAAAAACGTTCTTGAAAGCATAGCGTTTTACAATAAAGGAATGCAGAAAGCGATAAAAGAACGCAAGTTTGTAGAGTCGCATATGCAAAAAGCACTCGAAAACGGCGAATTTATCATTTATCTTCAGCCTAAGTTCAGTATATCAAGCGGTGAAGCTATCAGCTATGAAGCGCTTGTAAGGTGGCAAAGTCCCGAACGTGGAATGATATATCCCAATAGATTTATACCGCTTTTTGAAGAAAACGGATTTATCACAAAGCTGGACGCTTATGTGTGGGAGTGCGCCTGCATGGTACTGCGTGACTGGATAGACAGGCACTTCACACCGCTGCCGATATCCGTCAACGTTTCACGCGCAAACCTTGACGATGAAAGCTTCCTTGATGTTCTTGACAGTCTTATTGAAAAGTACAGATTGCCAAAGCACCTGCTTGAGCTTGAGATAACCGAGAGCATTGAAAATGATGCCACACTGCGTATGACAGAAAAGATAAAGGAGCACGGTTTTACCCTTCTCATGGACGACTTCGGCTCGGGATATTCTTCGCTGAATACACTCCAGGATACAAGATTTGACGTATTGAAGCTTGACCGTGATTTTTTCTCAACGCATATGTCCAATGATCGCGGCAAGAAGATAATAATGCACACCATCTCAATGTCAAAAGACGTTGGTCTGGGACTTATTGCAGAGGGTGTCGAAACGGACGATCAGGCTCAATTCCTTGAAAGCTGCGGCTGTGATACGGCGCAGGGTTACCTGTATGCGAAACCGATGCCTGTGCAGGAAGCTGAGAAATATCTGAAAAACAACGTCCAAAGTGAAGCAAACGACAGTAAAAAATTGTTATAAAGCTGACAGCCCCGATATTCATCGGGGCTGTAACTTATAATAATCCGAACCTTAAAGAATCGTGTCCGCGACTTGATGAGCGGCTGTTGCACGATCCGATAAGCTGTTTAAAAAACAGCAAATTTGCTCTGTTTTCACAAAAATGCTTTTCTGCAGACCGACTGATCGCGCCACGACCATTATTATTTGAAATTATCGGGATATGTAAGAAAGAACGACCTCGCACGGTTTCTCTTGTACGCTTTAAGGCAAAGCTCACAACTAAGCTGTCTTACCTCAAAGCACGAAAAACGTCCGTTTTTTATAAGTGTAGTTCCTACCGTCATGGCGCTCTTTTTGTCCTCATATCTTGAAGCATACTCGGGACAATATACTGTCGCTGTACCTGTTGAAACATATTTGATCTCGCCGTTGTCGTCAGTTATTTCAAGTACATATGACATATACGTCCACCTCTCAATAAATTCTGCTAATAAAATTATAATTTAAAGTCAGACGTATTTCAATAACGATTTAAAAATAAAGTCGAAAACAGGGAATAAATGTAATAAATTTTGTCGAATTTATTGAAAAAGACCGAATTTCACCCTTAATCGGCAACATTTTTTCAGAAGAGCATCTCCTATTATCAAAATGAAAATAACGGTTGAAACAGCATGGATAAGATCGAACGGTATTCCCGATATAATATATGCGGCAACAGTCTGTAAATTTATATCGGTCGTGTAGGTAAGCACGCTTGATATATTCATTATTCCGCCGTATAAAATCAGCACCGAGAAAAACGAGTATAAGCAAATAGCAAAGGTCGTTCTTCTGCGGGAGAAAATAATTCCCGCAAAAAAGCCGAGCAGTCCCATGGCAAGCATCTGCCACGGTGTCCACATACCTTGCCCGAACAGAAGATTTGATACAAGCATTGATAACGCACCCACAAGAAAACCCGCCTGAGCGCCGAACGCAGTCCCGCTTATAATCACTACCGCCGCCACCGGCTTGAACTGCGGGAACATATAAAACAGTTCTCTGCCCGCAACCGCCGCCGCACACAGTACGCTGAGTACCGCTATATCTTTAGCCGACGGTTTCTTTTTTTCAAAGCTAATGAAAAATGCCGCAAGGCATTCTGTCAATACGGCAAGAATAATAAGCAGATGTTTTCTCATACTGTCGGGTATGAACAAAGTGCCGAGTAACACTGTAAGCGGTATCAGAATAACGGTAGTAATTCCTGCCGTTATGTCTGAGGACGATATTTTTCTTACAGCAGCAGGCGGTTTAGCCATAGTGTTTTTAGGCGCAACCCCCGCTATAAGCATTACCATAGGGACGCACAGCACAGCATATTGAAGCCAGAACGGCTCGGACGGTATTGCAAACGGAAAGATGCCGGTACTGATAATAAGCACTGCCGCAAATCCTATACTGCCGATGATCAGCATTGCTTTTCTGAATGTTGACAGCTTTTTGTGCTTTTCCTTGTACCTTTTTTGACTTATATCGGCGGATTTATTTTCATGCGTGCCATCTGTGAAATTATCCTTTTGATCATTGTAAGTTTCTGCTTTTCCGCCGACTGAGCTTATAAGTCTGTCTGCCGTGTATACATTTTCGCATACTCCTGCGGCGATCTTTGCACTGTCGGTGGTAAAAAATTCCGATGCGGCGAAAAACTCCGCAGGCGGCAGATATACGCTTATTTGTCCGTCAAAAAGCAATGCGCATACATCGGCAGTTTCAGCGCAGAAGTCCATATCGTGACTTACGAGTATCACTGTTTTGCCCGACTGTTTGATTTTATCAAGCATGGCAGAAAATTTATGCTTATATTCTGCGTCAGCGCCCTTTGTCGGCTCATCAAGGAGCAGTATATCCACGCCGTATGAAATGAGCTTTGCAATGGCCGCCTTCTGCCTTTCACCTCCCGACAAATCAAACGGGTGTCGTGAGAGCAGGTGGGAAAGTCCGAACTCTTCGGCTGTCTTGTCGGCATTGTCGCCGAGCTCCTCCCGTAGAGTTTCCTTACTGAAAAGGAGCGTAGGGTCTTGTGGCAGAAATCCGAGCCTGCCGCCGTTTATGCTTATCCTGCCGGCAGATGGTTTCAGCGTACCGCAAATAAGATTTAACAGCGTGGATTTTCCCGCACCGTTTCCGCCCATAATGGCAGTCACCGAGCCGCGTTTTATATCAAGCGACAAATTTCTGACAGTATCTCTGTCGCTGTTCTTGTAGCCGAAACTGAGATTTTTTATCGTTATGCAGTTGTCGCTTTCTGCACTGCTTTCAGTCAGAGCGGGAGTGACAAGACCGTGCTCCTCATCATACGAAGCATACCAGTCGCGCGCAGAAGGGACATCGAGAAGCGGCAGCGCTTTACCTACAGAAGCGGTTACTCTTACGCCTGTCGGCATTTCCGCAAGCATAGGGTGCGAGGTGTCGGAAAGATGCTTTATAAGAGTTTCTGTATTACCGTCACAGCGGACTCTGCCGTTATCGAGCAGTATCACACGCTTTGCCGCAGACAGTAACCCGTCAAGTCGGTGCTCTGCAACTATTATCGTAGTGCCGAGCTCCTTATTTATCCTTATAATTAGAGAAACAAACTGCGCAGAAGCTATCGGGTCAAGTTGCGACAGCGGTTCGTCAAGGAGCAGTACATCCGGCTTCATAGCCATGACCGACGCTAAGTTTATCATCTGCTTCTGCCCGCCTGACAGCTTGTCGCAGTCGCAGTAAAGAAGCTCCTCTATGCCAAAGAAAAGTGCGGTCTGTGCTACTCTTGAACGAATTTCACTTTGCGAAGCTCCTATGCTCTCTGCCCCGAAAGCAAGCTCATGCCATACCTTGTCGCAAACGATCTGCTCATCGGGAAACTGCGATACATATCCCGCAAAGCTCCCGTAAAAACTTATTTCTCCGCTTGTTTTTCCCGCTTCGGCGGGTGATTTCATAAGCTCCAAGAGCGTTGACTTTCCGCTTCCGGAGAGTCCGCAAAGTACGATAAATTCGCCCTTATCCACACTCAACGAGATATTATTCAAAGCAGAACTGTCGCAGTTTGGATAGTTATATGAAAAATCCGATATATTATAAAGTTTCGTTTCAAGCCCTCCGTTTCATATCGGTATAGATTTCAGTCGCTGTCGGCAAAACACATAGTATGCCCCATAACGAATATGAGATGATATTGCCCGCAGTAAGCGGCAATTCAAACGCCGGGTAGTAATTATAATACGCATACCCTCCTGCATAAAGCAAAGTGATACCTGCCGCCGTGATAACTGTAATTGCCGTAATTACAATATCGGTCGGGGTAAAGCTAAATACGCTGTAGGCAGTGCGCTTTGCAGTGCCGTAACCTCTGTATTTCATTGAGCGCGCCGTATATGCACTGTGTTCAAGCGTGTCCGTTACCGCAACCGACAAAACATTAACACCGCTTCTGATACGTTCTCTGAGTGTGCCTTTGTATATATCGTTTCCGACAAAGCGTTGAGCGGCGGCAGTCTGCTTTGCACGCCTTGCGAACATCGGCACGGCACGGAGCGTCATTGATAAAAGCAGAGCAAGAGATGGCAGGAGCTTGCCGAAAAGATATACTGTTTTGTCGGTCGTTATGCACTTGTTAAGTCCGATAAACCACATCACAAGAGATACCGCCATAGCTGCGGTAAACAATGAAAATATAAGCGTTTCAAGGGTTACGTTATTGCCGCCCGGCAGTCTGAACAACGGGGTAACGCCCGCATTTGAAAAAAGCATATTTATGAGCACCGCCACGACAATTACGGGAGTTGCCGCTATAAGTGTCCTGACTGCAAGCCGTCTGTTTATCATAAAGGCAAACAATGCGGAACAGACAAAAGCTGTTGCCATAAAAACAGGATTTTGCACTATTGCCGTTATCAGTATCACCGACAGAAAATATACTGCCGCAGTGACAGGGTGTGTCCTTTCCATATTTCCTCCGTATTACAGGTCATAGCCGAGTTCGCAGGTGTAGCGGAACGCTATTTTATCATTGTTTTCGGGGATATATGATGAGCAGCCGTAGTTCGGGAAAGCTCCGTTCACGCTGTACATCCAACCTGAGCTTCCCCCGCAGTCAAACTCATACAGGTTGTTGATACCCTCAACATAATACGAGCCGAATGCGGGCGTGAAGCTCGATTCCATTTGGATCTTATTCTCATCACATATGCGGCGGAGAATATCGTATACGCTCTCCCCGCTGTCAAAGCCCACTGTTCCGCCGAATATCATTCCATCTGTCGGAACGTAGTCTATAAGACCTTTCCTGAGCTTATCCTTATTATCAAGTATTGTTTTGCATTCTATAACGAATGAGCATGAGTTGTCATACTTTTTGATCGGCTGACTGTCCGCGCCTTTTGTGGTAGTGGTTCGTACCGTGGTTGTGGTGGTTTTAGCGGTGGTGGTTACTTTCGCAGTGGCTTTCGTGGTTGCTTTTGCGGTGGTTGTGACGGTTGTGATCGGCTTTGGGGTAGTTGCAGAAGTCTTTACGGTCGTTGTTGTAGCTTTTGCAGTCGTTGTCGGCTTTGGCGTTGTTGTGGGAGTTTTTACGGTTGTAGCGGGCTTTGGGGGTGCAGTAGGCTTTGGCACGGGCGTTGCCGAGGCGGTGGATTCGGTTGTTGACGCAGACGTTATCAAGGTGTTGGCGGTAGTCGTATCGGGGGAGGCGGTGCCGGTATCTGTTTGCAAAACGGTTTGCAAATCACCCGAAAAAGTGGTTTGTACCATGGTCTGTATTGAAGCTTGTGAAATTTTGTCAGTAGCTGTTGCTGCTGACTGTATCGGAAAGTTGATGCTTGTTTCGGGTATTGTTGCTTCAATGTGACTTTCGGTGTCGGTAAAAGAAAAGGTTTCGGGCAACTGATATGAAACATCGCTGTTTTCGGCTGTATCTTTCCCTGCCACAGCGGAAACTACAGCTATGATTATCACAACAACAAGGGCAAGTACCAGTCCGAGTATATATTTGTATTTATCAAAAAAAGCTTTCATTTTTTCTCCATAACAAAATTTATTCCGTACCTATTTTAACATAAAAACAGGTACGGAACAAGTTGTTTACATTACGATTTTACTTATTTGCGCTTTTTCTTTGATAAGAGCATTGCCGCGCCTGACAACAGTAACGCCATACCGCCTGTAAGCACAACACCGGTATCCGGGCTTACGGGTTTGTCCGGGTTGCCGGGCTTGCTGGGTTCATTGGGCTTGCCGGGTTCATTGGGCTTACCGGGTTCGTCGGGCTTGCCGGGTTCGCTAGGCTCATCGGGCTTTTCTGGCTTATCTGTAGAATCGCCGGGAGTAGGCTCGTCGGGCTTCTCGGGCTTATCTGTAGAATCGCCGGGAGTAGGCTCATCGGGAGTTCCGGGTTCTTCCTTAGGAACTGCCTTTACATTCATATTGTACAGTGAAGAACCGTCCTTGTAAAGCTTGTAAGCTGTAAGAGCAAGAGTTGCCTGCTCGGTAGCCATATAGTTTTCTTCACCGCCGAGAACGTGGCTGTAGCCGCTTTCTGTAGCATAGCTTTCAAGTGCATCGATAAGGGTGATACCATCAACTGTAAATCTCAAATCCGTGATCGGATCAATGCCGAGAGCGGCAAGAGCGATAAGTACCTGTGATGTGCTCTCACTGCCGTTTACATATCTTGCGTTTTCGTCAAGTGACTCTGAAAGGAACTCAAGACCGCTGTCGATAGCAGACTTTACCTTCTCATTTGCTGCATAGGGAGCGAGTGCCTGTAAAGCCATAGCCGTAAGGTCAACATCGGCGGCATCACCTGCGAGTGCCCAGCCCTTGCCTGTCATATTGTCGGTAATATAAGCGATAAGCTCATCGTGTGTCTTTGCGCTGTAATCTGTTGTATCAAATGCGATAAGTGCGAATATTGCCGCATTGATACCCTGAGATGTGATATAATCCATATCATCAAGACCGCTCAGTAAATTGTAGCCTGCAACATCTGCGGAGTTCTTACCGAGTGCGGACAGAGCGATAATTACTCTTGCATTCTCTGTAGGCTTTCTGTCTGAAAGTCTGTCTGAGCCGTTAGCCTTTACCGCGTCACAAAGCTCATTGTAGTATTTATCAGCCTTGTCTGCGGAAAGCTTGCCTGCTCTTGCGAGAGCGATAACAGACCATTCGCCGCCGATCGACTGTAGCGGATAGATCTTGTTTTCGCTGAGATTTGAAATAACATCGTCTTTGTGCTCGTCACTCTTTGCGCCTGCCTGCTTTATCTCATCGATAGCGGCAAATCTTTCGATTGCCTTGTCAAGAGTTTCTGCATTTGTAACCTTATCTCTTAAACGCTCGGGAACGGCGGAGTAAGCGTCCTTTGCGCTGTCGATCTTTTCCTTGCTGTCTGCTGTTACATTGCCTATCTCATCAATAGCATCTGTTGCCGCACTTACTGCATCGGCTTCTGCCTGAGCCAGCGCTTCTTCTGCGGCTGTTAATGTTTCGTAGCTTCCTACAAGCGTCTTTGCATTGTCGCTGAGCTTATCATAAGCTGTTCTTGCCGCTGTTATGTCGTCATAGCTGTCAAGAGTTACATTGCCTATAGCATCTATAAGCTCTTCGACCTGCTCAGCTGCCTTTACATCATCGGGGATAAGCTTCAGATAAGCGTATACGGGCTGTTTTTCGCCGTTCTGTACTATAATTCTTACAGTCTTTATTTCAGACTGACTGCTGAGCGCTATTTCAGCCTTGCCATCTGCGGCGATGCGCTGATTGTTTACATAAATATTGTCGTCTGCCGCACCTGCAACAGATATGCTCACACTCTCCTCAACGCCTGTGCTTACTTCATAAACACCGTTATCATCGGGAGTGAGCTCCTTTATTGTCTTGCCGTCATTATCTGTGATAACTATTTTTCCGGGGAGCGCGGTCGTGCCGACTTCCTCTTCATTTACGGTAGTTCTTACAACATAAGAAACCTCTGTCGATTTCTCGTTGAATATACCTGCCCAGATATTGCTTGCTGTCTGGATCTTTACATAGTGAACGCCGTTTTTGAATGTAACGGGGTTACCGTCCTCATCCACAGCCCACTTTAAGTCAAAGCCGTTTGATTCGGCATTTTCGCTGTATGCGTTTACGTTAGCACCGATCGTGCCGTTCTTGAAGTAGTCAACATAGCCTAACCTTGTTGTGCCTGCAAATGACGCTGTAGAGCTGTCACCCTGTATAGTACCCTGAACGCTGGGGATAACAACACCTCTCAGTGTGACAGTATCGCCCTTTGCGAGATCGTTCATATAGTAAACGCTGGGTGAAACCCATCTGCCTGTCTGCTTTGAGCCGTCATTTGAGTTGCCCTGATTGTCTGTCCAGCTTGTCTTGCCGTCAGCTGTCTTCTTGTATGTTACTTCATAGTCGGTGATGGTTGTATCTTCAAAGTGCTCACTGCCTGCGAGTGCATACCATGTCTTGCCGTCCTCGGATACATATACCTGTCCGCTCTCAGCCGCACTTCCGCCGCTTACAAAGCTGTTGCCGTATGCATAGAAGTCAAGACCGTAGGGGTTCGAGGGATCATCGGTTATGGGGTCGTCATAGTAATATGTGATATAACCGCCGAAGTTACCGAGTGATTTCATAGTGCCTGTGAGCGTCTGCTCGGGACCTACACCGAAGGAAACATTGGTGTACTGGCTGTTGATACAAAGATAATCAACGACCTTGTCGGGTACGTCATACTTGCTTCTCTTTGTAGCCTTTACCGTGTAGCTCTCCGAAAGAGTGCCGTTCGATATAGTTACAGTTGTGTTGCCGCTCTTGGCAACGAGGCTGTAATAGCCGTCTTCACCCGCTGTTGCGGCATCACTGCCTATTGTAACTGTGCAACCGTCAGCTGCCTTGAAATATACTGTAGGAAATTCTGCGTCATTTGCTATAACTATATTATAGCTGAGGAGTGACGGGTCAAATGCAGGGTATAAATCGCCGTAATCACTCTTAAGCTCTGTAAGATGTACGTCCTTTACAGACGCGTCAGCCTTTATGAGCTTTATAGTGTAGCTTGCCACCTTATCTGCATCGTCAAACTTGTTTACAAGATAATCACCGTCAGAAACCGCATCGATAGATACCGTAACAGTGCCATCCTCGCCGAAAGAATATGCGGGAGTTGTTTCGCCGCTTTTAAGCTCGGTGTATTCGCCGTCAGCCTTTGCTCTGAAATGAACGTTTGCTGTTTTACCCTTAAGAGTAAGTGCAACGCTGTCGGTGTTACCTAAAATATAAGATGTGTAGCTGTGGCATTCTGCGTTTGTGCCGGTCGTGTCGGTCACATTGCCGTTTTCGTCATTTCTGAAAACCGTACCCTCCGCAAAGCCGTTATACTTTGTTGCGTACAGCTCTCTGCCGCCGGGAATAAGCGTAATGCCGCCTGAGCTTGCTATTTCTGCCGTGTAGTCATAGGGACGTGTTATATTGAATACATACTGCGTCTTTATGCTCTCATCGTCAATGTAGCAAAGCTCTAAAATCAGCTTGGTAAGACCGAAAGGAATATTAGAAATGCTGTTGAAGCTGCCGGACTTGATCTCGTTTCTCTGTGCAACGCCGTTTATATCGGTATAGACTGCATAGCACTTCAGCAGATCATTATTGAATTTAGTTCCGCTGTTGATATAGAAAGATGATGTACTGTAAGACTTTATTTTTATATCATATTCGAGCTTTTCGGGGTCGAAAGCATCATTGTCCCAGCCGTCAAGTGAGAAAGCCGAAAGTGCAAAGCTGTCAAAACGTGCGGCAGGTCTGTCGCCCTCTTTTACAGTTACCTTGTATGTACTTGCGGCTTTGCCCTCGCCTACCGTAACGGTGATAACATCGCCGTCCTTTATCTCTGTAGGCTTTGTCAGGCTGAGTGTCTTATCGCCGATCTTGCTTACTGTCTTGAAATTCCTGTTCAGTGCCGTGGGACGGAAATTGATACTCTTTGTGCCGAAAGGAACAGTCAGAGTATATTCGTAAGTCTTTGAGCCAAATTCGGGGGAAAGCGTGCCGTAATCGCTGTTTATTGCTTTAAGCGATGTGTCAGTGCCGCTCCAGTCGCTGCCGAGGTCAGCGCCCCAGTTCATAGTGTACTGCATACGGAGCTCGTCACCGTCTGTGAGCTTGCCGTTGGCTACAGTGTAGGCATCAAAGCCCTCGTTTGTAAACCAGTCGTTGAGCGTGCCCATCCAGCCGCTCATTGAGCCGCCGGCTTTTTCTTTAAGTCCTGCGATCTCACTTATGTAGCCTGCATCAGCGCCGGTCTGTGTAAAGCCTGAGCTTTCAATAGCGTCCTTTATGCAGGTCATAGCGCTTGAATTTTTATCAAGCGATACCCACTTGTCGACCTTGGTGCCTATCCATGCGGGAGCTTCACCGCCGTCGACCGCTTCGGTAAACGTTGTGTTTTCTACGATAACACGGACGCTTCCGAGGTCATCATCGGCAAATACCGTAAAGCTTACCTGCGGTACTGAGAGTAACGCAAGCGAAAGCGCTAACAGTAAAGCCGACACTTTTGCTGTAAATTTCTTCACAGTTGTCATAGTTTTACCTTCCTTTATTCTTTTTTGCCGTAAGGCTTAACCGTCTAATCTGCGTTTTGCCGCTTTTCTTCTTTGCCGGGAGCGTTCACGCTTGGCACGACTTTTCTCCTTTGCGGATACTGCGGGCGGTTCTTTCAGCCCTGCGGCTTCAAGCGCCCTTGTCCACGGACCCAGCTTCTGCTTTATAAAGCAGACTTCGCTTGGAGTAAAATCGGAGCGTTTGGGCAGAGTGCCAAGCTGTTCATACTTTTCGCAAAGCATAGCGACAGCCTTGCTCAATTTTTCGTCCGCCATAACGTCACCTCCGTAAACAAATACGAAAAACGGCAATAAAAAATGCCTTCACCAAAAAAAGTGAAAGCACAACTGATCTTTTAGCACAGCAAACATAAGCCATACGGATATGCCAAAAAAAGCATAAGGGTACAGCCTTAGCTGAAGATCGGCTGTACTTCTTCCTCGTCCAAGAGACAATGCCGAAAAACACGGGGGTATTCTGACTTGTGAGCATAGGCTCAGATACAGTAATGACGGTTGCTTTGGATTCTCACCAAATTCCCTATTACCTACCGGGCAAAAAGCCTTTCGTACCGTATTTTCGATATTCGGTTAAGGATAAGTATAGCATAAAGGGGGAAGAAATGCAAGAGGGGAAGAAGTATTATGAAAATAAAAAAACGAGGTGCGTTGACACCTCGTTTCAGTTTGTAGAAAAAGTCTGTATTTATAAAAATAGAGCA
>ULVD01027643.1_pt1 | contig 19081 bp, 21 predicted proteins | sample 1959101 | NCBI WGS metagenome assembly ULVD01 (sample SAMEA4835777, study PRJEB28245) | human gut metagenome | biome: gut microbiome; material: fecal sample | place: Denmark | collected 2008
GCTCCCCTGCTGCGCGGCTGTCTTTCCTCAGCAGCATAGTTTTTTGACAGTCTGATAAAGCCTCTGTCAAATGACAGAGGCTTTATTTTTGCAGGCTTTGACTGAATATGAAAAAAGACAGGTTTTCGCAGAAACCTGTCTTTTTGGTCGGAGTGGGGAGACTTGAACTCCCGGCCTCTTGGTCCCGAACCAAGCGCGCTACCAACTGCGCTACACCCCGAAACAGCTTTTATATTATAATAAGCGAAGCTTAACTTGTCAAGGATAATTTATCGCAGCCTGCCCGCATACACTTATCCGAGGTGACAAGTATGAACAGGACGCAGTTTTATATATGCTCGGCAATATTCATTGCTCTTACGATTGTGCGCGTTTCATCTCCCGCACTTGCAGATAGAATATCCGACGGAATAAGCCGGGCGCTGTATATGGAGCAGGAGCACACCGAAACGGCTGTTGAGTTCGGGAAAAGCCTAGCCGACGGCGACGTAATAGATGCCTTTTTGGAGCGCTTTGATAAAAGCACACCGGCACAGCCTTCCGCCGCTGAGACATCGCCCACTCCCGCACCGACGACAACGCCGACTTCCGAACCGGTACCGCAGCCGACCGTGCATCCGGCAGTTGCGGCATTTTTGGAATCGCAGTCGGCATATTCGGACTGCGCAGTGCCGGAATCGGTCAGCTATGAGCGTCCGGAGCTGCCGTTTGACTACGCAAGCCCCGTTTCGGGCGTTAAATCTTCAGGGTTCGGCTACCGCCTGCATCCGATAAAAAACGAGGTCAAATACCATTACGGCACAGATCTTGCCGCCGATACTGGCACACCGATAACGGCTTTTGCAGACGGTACGATAGTCGCTCAGGGCGACTCGGACTCGTTCGGTAAATACGTCATGATAGATCACCCCGACGGCTACCGTACACTGTATGCGCATTGCAGCGAGCTGTGCATGAGCTGCGGCAATGTCAAAAAGGGCAGTACAATAGCGCTCGTCGGCTCAACGGGAGCGGCCACAGGCCCTCATCTGCACTTCGAGCTCGAACGCGACGGAATATATCTGAATCCCGAATTCTACATATGAGCAGCCGGTTTTCGCTGAGCCCCGGTGCAATATTCGTTTTGTCGTTCGTTTATTTTTTCGGTGGGCTGTCGAGTCTTGCGGCTGTGATGCTTTCCGCTGCTGTCCATGAAGCGGGACATGCAGCGGCAATATGCGCTTTAGACGGAAGAATTAAACGCCTCAGCTTTGATTCCTCCGGACTGTGCATGGCCTGCTCGGGGGTGTATTCAACCGCGGGAGAGGTGCTTATTTTTCTTTCCGGACCTCTTGCGGGGCTTGCTCTTGCATATGCCTGCGCAAAGCTCGGAAATGCGGCTGCAAATAACTTTTTGCTGCGTACAGCGGGAGTTAGCCTTGCCTTTACGGCATACAACCTGCTGCCGGCGCTGCCGCTTGACGGCGGCAGGGCGCTTTACTGTGTGCTCTGCGCCCTTGTCGGTAAAGAACGGTGCGAAAGCAAGATGTATTTTATAAGCATAACGGTCGCACTCGTTTTGTCCTTTCTCGGCATATGCGCCCGCTCAACGCAGGTGGGGATAGTGCTGCTCGCATCGTCCGTGTGTCTGCTGCTCGCGCAAACGGGTATTGTAAAAAGCATGCGTATGTTGTAAAATCAAAAAATAAATACATTTGGAGAGGTATATGGATAAGCGACTTGAACGTATACTGCCGAAGGTGCAGAAGCCAGCGCGATACACCGGAGGCGAATATAATCAGATAATAAAAAACAAGGACGATATAGAGCTGCGGCTTGCTTTCTGCTTCCCTGATATTTACGAGATCGGCATGTCAAACCTCGGCATGGGTATATTGTACTCTACGATGAACGAGCTGCCGTATGTCTGGTGCGAGCGTGTGTTCGCGCCCTGGGGCGATATGTATGAGCAGATGAAGCAGCATAATATCCCGCTGTATGCGCTCGAAAGCGGCGACCCCATATCCGAGCACGACGTGCTGGCCTTCTCAATAGGCTATGAGATGGCTTACTCCACGGTGCTCGATATGATCGACATGGCCGGTCTTCCGATACATAGCACAGAGCGATGCGAGCTCCTGCCGCTTGTCATAGCGGGAGGCACTGCGGCATTAAACCCTGAGCCGATGGCCGATTTCATCGACATTTTCTTGCTCGGCGAGGGCGAGGAAATGAATAACGAGCTGCTCGCGCTGCTGCGCACGGCAAAAGCAGAGGACTGGACAAAGCAGGCTTTTCTGGAGAAAGCCGCACAGATAGGCGGCGTTCTCGTTCCGTCGTTTTACACACCCGTTCTCAACGGAGATAATACGATAAATCATTTTGATGTTCATCCCGGCTCGCCTAAAAGAGTAACAAAGCGCGTGATAACGGATATGGATTCGGTGCATTTCCCCCTGGCGCCTATAGTCCCGTCTACCGAGGTCGTGCACGACAGAGTCAATCTTGAGCTGTTTCGCGGCTGCGTTCGCGGCTGCCGCTTCTGTCAGGCCGGACATACCTACCGCCCGATAAGAGCAAAATCGCCCGAGCTGCTCGCCGAGCAGGGCAAGGCTCTGCTGAAAAACACCGGTTGTCAGGATATAACGCTGCTTTCACTCAGCTCGAGCGATTATCGTCATCTGTCCGACCTGTGCGATGAGCTGCTTGAATACTGCGAGCCGCGCAGCATCGGAATATCGCTTCCGTCTCTGCGTGCCGATAACTTTTCTATCGATATAATGCATCGCATTCAAAAGACGCGCAAAAGCGGCCTGACCTTCGCGCCCGAGGCAGGCAGCCAGCGTCTGCGCGACGCCATAAACAAAAACGTCAGGGAGGAGGATCTGCTGCACACATGCCGCCTGGCGTTCGAGGGCGGATGGAATACGATAAAGCTGTATTTCATGCTCGGACTTCCTACCGAGACGGATGAGGATATCCTCGGTATAGCTGAGCTTGCAAATCAGGTGCTGCACACATGGCGGCTTTACGCGAAGAACAAGAACAGGGGAGTACGTATAACCGTTTCGACCTCCTGCTTCGTTCCCAAGCCGCACAGCCCGTTCCAGTGGGAACGGCAGGTCACCATGGACGAATATATCCGCAAGGTAAACCTCCTGCGCGAGAATATAAAAGCCAAAAACGTCGTCTATAACTGGCACGATCCGCAGACAAGCTATATCGAAGCGACACTCTCACGCGGCGACCGCCGTATGGGTAGGGTCATAGAAAACGTATGGCGTGCCGGAGGCAGACTTGAGGCATGGAGCGATTACTTCTTGTTCGGACGCTGGATGAAGGCCTTTGACGACGCAGGAGTCGACCCGACGTTCTACGCTTACCGCGAGCGCTGCGAGGACGAGGTCATGCCCTGGGACATCGTCGACGTAGGTGTGCGCAGGGCGCATCTGTGGCATGAGCGTGAGCAGGCCTACAGGTCTGAGCTTTCGCCCGACTGCCGCAAGCAGTGCTCGGCCTGCGGCGCGGCAAAGCTCCTGAAGGGAGGAAAATGCGATGGATAAGTACAGGATGCTGTTTTCCAAAACCGGAAGAGCGGTGTATATATCGCATCTTGACCTTATGCGCACCGTGACCCGCGCATTCATGCGTGCAGAATGTAAGCTCAAATACTCCGAGGGCTTTAACCCGCATCCCAATATATCCATTGCACTGCCGCTTTCCGTCGGCTGCGAGAGCGTGTGCGAGATCATGGATTTTAAGATGGGCGAGGATATGACATGCGAGGAGATAAAAAGCCGCCTTGCAGATCAGTTTCCGGAGGGTATAGAGGTCATCGATGTGTATGAGGCCGGGCGCAAGGTCAAGGAGATAAAATGGCTGCGCATATCCGGCGTTTTCGAGTATGACGAGCGTGATGCGGCCGCCATGGCCGATAAGCTCAATGAGTTTTACTCTGCCGATAGCATAGTCATAAGTAAAAGAACAAAAAAGGGCATGGGCGAGAGTGACATTTGTCCGGCGATAATGGAGATATCCTTTGAACAGTCAGGCAGCGACGTTTTGATGCTTGCCCTTATCTCCGCGCAGGAGCCCACGCTCAATCCTGAGCTCATAGCCGACGCTTTGCGTCAGCTTGCACCCGATATCGCGCCGGATTTTGCGAAATTCAGGCGGCTTGAGATATTCGATGAAAATATGCAGGTTTTCCGCTGAAAATGCTTGCATTTCAAGGCTCTTTGTGGTAACATATCATGGCTTGCGTACATCGCAGGCTATCAAGCGGTCCTCTGCCGAGGCCGAAAGGGAGCCCTCCGGCACGAACGCCTAAAGTAAAGGAAGGATTAGACTATGGATCTGATCAGAATTCTCAGTGAGCAGTACATGAAGCCCGAGCTGCCCGAGCTCAACGTCGGCGATACCGTCCGTATCACCGTTCGCGTAAAGGAAGGCAGCCGTGAGCGCAACCAGGCATTCGAAGGCACCATCATTGCTAAGAAGCATGGCGGCATCAACGAGACTATCACCGTCCGCCGCATCTCCTACGGTGTAGGCTGCGAGAAGGTCTTCCCCGTACACTCTCCCTCCATCGTCTCCGTAGAGACAGTTCGCCGCGGCAAGGTCCGCAGGGCAAAGCTGTACTACCTGCGCGAGCGCGTCGGCAAGAGAGCAAAGGTCAAGGAGCGCCTGTAAGCGCCCGACCTGTCAACCGGTCCAAAAAAAGCGGCTTATGCCGCTTTTTTTGTTGCCTAAATACAGCATTATCGTGTATAATATATTGATAAACTCATCAAGAGGTAATTCAAATGAAAAAAACTAATGATAAGGTCAAAAAGCCTAAAGCAGTAAAGACCGAGACTACGACGAGAGGCGAGATATATGACTGGATGCAGAGCCTTGTGTTCGCACTTATCATCTGCATCATCGTATTTGTGTTCATCTTCAGAATTGTCGACGTTAGCGGCGATTCGATGAATCCCACGCTGCTTAACGGCGATAAGCTTGTCGTATCCGACGTTTTTTATAAGCCCAAGCAGGGCGATATCGTCATTTTCCGTAAGGACGAGTACAAGGCTGAGGCTTTGGTCAAGCGTGTCATCGCTACCGAGGGTCAGACTATTGAGATAGACTTTGACCGCGGCAGGGTCTATGTCGACGGCGAGCTCCTTGACGAGCCGTATATTGACGAGCCCACGCACAATCAGCTTGACTTCCAAGGGCCGCAGACCGTTCCCGAGGGCTGTGTATTCGTCATGGGCGATAACCGCAACGCATCGTCAGACAGCCGCAGGGCGCAGATCGGCATGGTCGATGAACGCCTTATAGTAGGCAAGGTGCTGCTGCGCGTGTTCCCATTTGATTCCATCGGCGTTCCCGACGGTGAATAATATGGACGGCGTAAACTACGAAAAAATGAATATCCAGTGGTTTCCCGGCCACATGACGAAGGCTCAGCGTATGATAGAGGACAGCATAAAGCAGGTCGATGCCGTGTGCGAGATCCTCGATGCGCGCATACCTAACTCCAGCCGAAACCCTGATATCGACCGTCTCGCCGCCGGAAAGCCTAGACTTATCATACTCAACCGAACTGATCTTGCAGACCCAAGTATAACTGCACAGTGGCGCGAGTTTTTTGAAGCGCAAGGCATAAAAATCCTAGAAACGGATGCAAAGTCCGGCAAGGGAGTAAGCGGCTTTGCTCCGGCTCTGAGCGAGCTTTTGAAGGACAAAATTGCCAGCTACGCCGCAAAGGGGCAGGTGAACCGCCCCATGCGAGTTATGATCCTCGGTATACCGAATGTCGGCAAATCAACATTCATTAACAAGATTGCCAAGCGCAAGGCCGCTATAGCCGGCGATAAGCCCGGTGTGACGCGCGGAAAGCAGTGGATCAATATCGATAAGGGGCTCGACCTGCTGGACACTCCGGGCATTCTTTGGCCTAAGTTTGATTCGCAGGAGGTTGGCGAAATGCTGGCCATTACGAATGCAATAAAGGCCGATGTGCTCGATAAGGAGACGCTGGCTGCAAACTTCATGCTGCGTCTGAGGGAAATGTACCCCGAGGCGCTTACTGCGCGATACAAGCTTGAGCCCGATCCCGAGGCAAACGGCTTTGAGCTGCTTGAGCAGGCCGCAAAAAAGCGCGGCTTTCTTATATCCAAGGGCGAATACGATATTGAACGCATGGCGAATACGCTGCTTGGCGAGTACCATGACGGAAAGCTTGGCAGAATAAGCTTGGAGAAACCGTGATGACAGAGCTTTGGGAGCTTGAAAACGAGATATATGACAGTGGAGTCGAGCTTATATGCGGCGTCGATGAAGCCGGACGCGGCCCGCTGGCGGGACCTGTTTGCGCCGCTGCGGTAATCCTTCCACGAGGACTTGAGATAGAAGGGCTCAACGACTCAAAAAAGCTCAGCGAGAAGAGGCGGGACAAGCTGTTTGACGCGATCTGCGCCGAGGCCGTGAGCTACGGCATAGCCTTTGCGAGTGTCGAGGAGATTGAAGAGATAAATATCTTGAACGCCGCTATGCTCGCAATGAACAGGGCCATCGAAAGGCTGTCGGTAAAGCCCGCACTCGCGCTCGTTGACGGGAATCGTAATTCCGCAATAAAAATGCCGAGCCGCTGCGTCGTAAAGGGCGACGCTAAATGTGCCGACATTGCCGCGGCGTCGATACTGGCCAAGGTCACCCGTGACCGATATATGCTTGAAATGGTGGAAAAGTATCCGGAGTATCATTTTGAAAAGCACAAGGGCTATGCTACTAAGCTGCACTATGAGGCCCTGCGCGAGTACGGCCCCTGCGAGATACACCGCCCGAGCTTTTTGAGGAAAATGCACTGATGGCAGAGGAAAAACTCGGCGCTTTCGGTGAGCGCAAGGCCGCAAATTATCTGCGGCTGCACGGATACAGGATAGTTGACACTAACTGCCGCTACAGGCAGGGCGAGATCGATATAATCGCAAAACGCTGTGATTACATAGTTTTTGTTGAGGTGAAGCTCAGGAAAAACAACGCCTTCGGCGAGGCGCGAGAATTTGTAACCCAGGCAAAGCAGCAGCGCATTATCATGGCTGCGCAGCTTTGGCTTCAGACGCACGATACTGAGCTTCAGCCGCGCTTTGACGTTATAGAGGTTTACGCTCCCGAGGGCGTATACTCAAAAAAAGTTATTATTAATCACATAGAAAACGCATTTTGATCGGAAAGGAGTGTGTTTATGTTATATTTCAGCACACGAAACTCGAAAGAAAAGGTGACTGCATCTCAGGCGATATCCCGCGGTCTTGCACCCGACGGCGGACTGTATGTTCCCGAAAGTCTGCCGCAGCTTACCCTGAATGATATAAAAGCTCTGGGCAGGGAGGACTACCGCGGAAGAGCCCTCGGAATAATGAAGCCTTTCCTTGACGAATTTTCAGAGACTGAGCTCAAAGCGATGGTATCCCGTGCATACGGCGATAATTTTGACAGCAAAAGCACTGCTCCGGTGCATTTTCTTGACGATAATACCGCTGTGCTTGAGCTTTGGCACGGACCGACCTGCGCGTTTAAAGACATGGCTCTTCAAATGCTTCCTCATCTTCTGACAGCCTCGCTCAAAAAGTGCGGTGAAAAGCGCAAGGTCTGTATCCTTGTTGCCACCAGCGGCGATACGGGTAAGGCGGCGCTTGAGGGCTTTGCCGATGTTGAAAACACAAAAATCCTTGTGTTTTATCCGCACAACGGCGTATCGGATGTACAGCAGCTGCAAATGGTGACTCAGACCGGTAAAAACGTCAGCGTAGCCGCCGTGCGCGGCAACTTTGACGATGCGCAGACCGGCGTAAAGCAGATATTCGGCGATAAGGAATTTGCCGAAAAGCTCAGCGAAAACGGCTGGTTCCTCTCATCGGCAAACTCTATAAACTGGGGCAGACTTCTGCCGCAGATAGTTTACTATTTCTCCGCCTACTGCGACTATGCAAATTCCGGTCGGATAAGCTACGGCGATAAGCTCGACTTCGTCGTACCCACAGGCAACTTCGGAAATATTCTGGCCTGCTGGTACGCAAAGAGCATGGGGCTGCCCGTCGGCAAGCTCATCTGTGCGTCGAATCAGAACAATGTACTTGCCGATTTCTTCGCGTGCGGCGTGTATGACCGCAACAGGACGTTCTATACGACAATATCCCCGTCAATGGATATCCTTGTCTCCAGCAACCTTGAAAGGCTGCTGTACTCAGTCTGCAAAAGCGATACGGAAGTAGCCTCTTACATGACGGAGCTTGCGAAAACAGGTGAGTACGAGGTCTCCGACGCGATAAAGGCCGTTATAAATGAGTATTTTGTCGGAGGTTATTGCTCGGACGACGATACAAAAGCGGCAATAAATAAGGTCTATACCGAAAACGGCTACCTTATGGATACCCATACAGCCGTTGCTTATAAAAAGCTTGCCGACTACCGTAAAGACACCGGCAGCTCCTCACCGGCGGTCGTTGTCTCGACTGCAAGCCCTTATAAATTCTGCGACAGCGTTCTCAGCGCGTTGGGGCAGGAAACAAACGCTCCGGGGACTGAGCTTATTGAGAAGCTTTCGGAAGCTACGAAAACGGCAGTACCAAAGCCGCTTGCCGGACTCGATAAGCGCGAAAAGCGCTTCGGCCTTGTCGTTGATAAGCAGGATATGAAGGCCGTCGTCGAGGGTTTTCTTAAATAACAAACAAAATATGTAGGGGCTTTCGCCCCGATTAAGCTGACGGAAGCCGAAGGCCCGTCAGCTCAAGCTTAGTCGCAGCAACCGCGCGGACAGAAGGTAGAGCAAAAGGTCTCGGACTTGGTCGTGGCCTTATCGTTCTGCACCTTGATCTGTGCGGCCGAGCACTTGCAGTCAATTGTGTTGTACTTGCAGCTTGATACATCGCATCCTACACCCGTGATCTGACTTGAACTCATCTTCTTGTTGTTCATTTTCTTACCTCCAGAGAGTATTGTCCTCAGACATTATTATTTTTGACTATAATTTCAGTTTTATACGGAGGCAGCATGTCTTTATATACTATCGGCGATACTCACCTGTCGCTCGGAACAAATAAACCAATGGACGTTTTCGGCGGGCGCTGGGAAAACTATGTTCAGAAGCTCAACGAAGGATTTGCCGAGCTCAATGATGACGATCTCACCGTTTTGTGCGGAGATATCACCTGGGGAATGACTATGGACGAGGCTCTGCCGGATTTTAAATTTATCGATGCTCTGCCCGGAAGAAAGATAATACTGAAGGGGAATCACGATTACTGGTGGACAACTGCGACAAAGGCACGCAGCTTTTTTGCAAAGCACGATATAAATACGATTGATGTCATGCACAATTCAAGCTTTGAATATGACGGAGTTTCAATCTGCGGCACTCGCGGCTGGTTTTATGAGGAGAGCAAGGGTGCTGAGCACGATAAAAAGATAATGAACCGCGAAATCATGCGGCTTGAAGCGTCGCTAAAGGCCGCATCAACCGACGAGATTTATGTATTCCTGCATTATCCGCCGAAATATATGAATTATACATGCCCGGAGATACTGGAGCTTTTGAAAAAATATAATGTGAAGCGCTGCTGCTACGGGCATATCCACGGCGCAGGCTGTCAATTTGCCTTCAATGGCATGCTCGGCGGCATTGATTTCATGCTCGTTTCAGCCGATCATGTTAAATTCAGACCAGTAAAACTGATTTGACAGTACCTTCGATTGGTAAGTTCAAAGAAAATAATTGCTTTTGACTGAAATATCTGTTATTATGTTTTGGTCTATGTGAATTATATTAGGAGGAATATATAAATGTTAGTCAAGAACGTAGAAAAGAAAGACTCCAAGACCGCAAGCTTTCAGGTCGAAGTCGATGCCAAGGAATTCGACGAGGCCGTAAATAAGGCATTCAATAAGAACAAGGGCAGCATATCCATCCCCGGCTTCAGACAGGGCAAGGCTCCCCGCGCCGTTGTTGAGGGCATGTACGGTCACGATGTTTTCTATCAGGATGCTATCGACGAGCTCGTTGCTCCCGCATACGAGCACGGATACGATAACTGCGGCCTGAAGATAATAGGCAAGCCCGCAGTCTCGAATGTGGACCTTTCCGACGATAAGGTTCTCACCCTGACCTTTGATGTTGAGCTCTACCCCGAGGTCACCCTCGGCGAGTACAAGAACCTCAGCGCGGTTAAGGAGACTTACATTATCACCGAAGAGGACGTCGACGGCCAGATCGACGGCGTCCGCAAGCGCAACGGCCGCGTTATCGACCTTGAGCGTGAGGCTCAGATGGGCGATACGGCTGATATCGACTTTGAAGGCACTCTTGACGGTGTCCCCTTTGACGGCGGCAAGGCTGAGGGCTATGAGCTTGAGCTCGGCTCGAACACCTTTGTTCCCGGCTTTGAGGAGCAGATTGTCGGCATGAACATCGGCGATGAGAAGGATATAAACATCACCTTCCCCGAGGATTACGCGGCGGAGCTGGCAGGCAAGGACGTCGTATTTAAGGTCAAGCTCAACGGCCTGTCCATGACCGAGCTGCCCGAGCTCGATGACGATTTTGTTCAGGACGTTTCCGAGTTCAACACAGTTGAGGAATACAGAGCAGACACCCGCAAGGATATGGAGCGCGTTATGGATCAGCAGATGGATGCAAAGTTCCGCACCGCTATCATGACCAAGGCCTGCGATAACATGACTGTTGAAATCCCCGAGAGCATGATGCAGGAGAAAATCGATGAGCTCATCCGCAGCTATGCGGCAAACTTCGGCCTGACTGACCCGAAGATGAGCACCGACGATATCAAGAAGATGATGGGGCTCGATGAAGAGGCCATCAACGCTACAATCCGTCCAGCTGCCGAGTATCAGGTAAAGCAGGATCTGCTTCTCAACGCCATAGTTGAGGCAGAGAACATTGAAGTCACCAACGAAGAGCTTGAGGACTACATCAAGGGCGCTGCCGAGTCTGTCGGCACTGACGCCGATCATATCCGCCAGTACTTCGGCGAGGAATATATTAAAAACGAGTTCAAGAAAGAAAAAGCGACCAAGATAGTTATAGAGTCGGCTACCGAGGAAGCTCCCGCCGAGGAGCCCTCCGAGGAGAAAGAGGCCGAATAATCTATCTCGTTTAAGGATATGATCTCCACACGGTAAGCTGAAGAAAGGAGACGTTAAAAATGAGTTTAGTACCCTATGTAGTAGAACAGACAAGCCGTGGCGAGCGTTCGTATGATATCTTTTCAAGACTTCTCAACGACCGCATAATCATGCTGTCGGAGGAAGTCAACGACACGACCGCGAGCCTTATCGTTGCCCAGCTTCTGTATCTTGAAGCGCAGGATCCCGACAAGGATATACAGTTTTATATCAACAGTCCGGGCGGCTCTGTCACTTCGGGCATGGCTATTTACGATACCATGCAGTATATAAAGCCCGACGTATCCACAATATGCATCGGTATGGCGGCGTCCATGGGAGCATTCCTGCTATCGAGCGGCGCAAAGGGTAAGCGCCTTGCGCTTCCCAATGCCGAAATTATGATCCATCAACCCTCCGGCGGCAGCAAGGGTCAGTGCACCGATATTCAGATTCAGGCTGAACAGATCCTTAAGATTAAGAAAAATCTTAACAGGATACTCGCCGATAACACCGGCAAGGATATCGCCGTCGTTGAAGCGGACTGCGAACGAGACCATTTCATGTCCGCACAGGAAGCCCTTGAATACGGCCTTATCGATAAGGTGATCACCAGGCGATAAGTGCGAAATTTATGGGGGAACAGAGCGTTCCCCCATATTACATCATTTCCCGAGGTATAATTATGGCAAGAACAGACGACAGAAAGAGCATCCGCTGCTCTTTCTGCGGAAAAACACAGGCTCAGGCCGGCCGGCTTATTGCCGGCAACGGCGCATATATCTGCGATGAGTGCGTAAATCTCTGCATGAGTATAATTGCTGAGGACGAGCAGGCTCCCGTGCATGACAATCAGGGCAATCGTCTGCGCTTCGAGGATCTCCCGAAGCCCTCCGAGATCAAACAGAGACTTGACGCATACATCGTCGGGCAGGAGAGGGCAAAGGTCGTTTTATCGGTTGCGGTGTATAACCACTATAAGCGCATACTTTTTGCCGGAGATAACGATGTTGAGCTTCAAAAAAGCAACATTCTGCTTATCGGCCCGACCGGAAGCGGCAAGACACTTTTTGCCCAGTCGCTGGCCAAGATGCTTAATGTACCTTTTGCTATCGCGGATGCTACCACTCTCACCGAGGCGGGATATGTCGGCGAGGACGTCGAGAATATTCTCCTGCGCCTGCTGCAGGCGGCAGATTTTGACGTTGAACGCGCCGAAAAGGGTATAATCTATATTGACGAGATCGATAAGATCGCCCGTAAAAGCGAGAATACCTCAATAACGCGCGATGTCTCCGGTGAGGGTGTACAGCAGGCGCTTTTGAAGCTGCTTGAGGGCACTGTCGCAAACGTTCCGCCTCAGGGCGGACGAAAGCACCCGCATCAGGAATTTATCAAGGTCGATACGACAAACATACTTTTCATCTGCGGCGGTGCATTCGACGGCCTTGACAAGATTATCGAAAAGCGTACAGATAAAAAGAGTATGGGCTTCGGTGCGGAGATAAAAAGCTCTACAGAGCGGGATGTCGGTGAGCTTCTCAAGCAGGCTCAGCAGCACGATCTTTTAAAGTTCGGCATAATTCCCGAGCTCATCGGCCGCCTGCCTGTCATAGCCCCGTTGACATCTTTAAAGCGCGAAGACCTCGTTCGCATACTTACCGAACCCAAAAACGCCATGACTAAGCAGTACGAGGCGCTTATGGGCTATGACGGAGTTAAGCTCGTCTACGATAAGGACGCGCTTGAAGCGATAGCGGATAAGGCTATCGAGATGAAGATCGGCGCTCGCGGTCTTAGAAGTGTGATGGAAGGTATAATGACCGATATCATGTACACCGTGCCTTCCGAGCACGATATCGAGAAAGTAATTGTCACTGCCGACTGCGTGAAAAACGGAACCGGCCCCGACGTAATACGCAAATGATACAACACGGCAAGACGGGGCATTGCCCTGTCTTGCTGCGTTTTTTCTATTTTATATCCCTCAGAAGGAGGTAAGCTTATGAATCAGAACAAGAAAATACCCGACCGCGCAATGGCCATACTGCCGCTGCGGGGCCTTAACATATTCCCCGGAATGCTCCTGAGCTTTGACGTTGAGCGCCCGATATCGCTCGCGGCCCTCAATTTTGCGCAGAACTCCGATCAGGAGATATTCCTTGTTACGCAGAAGGATATAGCAAACGATATGCCGGAGCTCAATGACCTTTACGAATACGGTGTTGTCTGCCGCATCCGTCAGCTCGTTCGTCAGCCCGGAGGCAAGCTGTGCAAGGTGATGGCCGAGGGAATCTACAGGGGCAGAATATCGTCTATCAGCTCCGAGCAGCCATATTTCTTCGGCGATGTTGAAAGTGCTCCCGATAAGGCTGAAAAGGTCGCTGCTGACAGAAAGGAAGCGCTCATGCGCACTACGGTAGGGCTGTTTGATGAGTATATCCAGCTATCCGGCAGTATGCCGCCCGAAATGCTCCTAAACCTTGTTGTCAGCCGTGATCCCGCCTTTGTTGCAGACTATACGGCGCAGAACGTACGACTTGATTACCGCCAGAAGCAGGTACTCCTTGAGGAGCTTCATCCCTGCCGCAGGCTGGAGATGCTAATTGAGCTGCTCAACCATGAGCTTAACGTCATGAGCATAGAGCAGGAGCTCAGTGAGGCGACGAACGAGCAGGTAAACCGCAGTCAGCGCGATTACTATCTTCGTGAGCAGATGAAGATAATCCAGCAGGAGCTCGGTGAGGATGATACATCAGACGATATAGGCGAATACCGCCAGAGGATCCGCGACCTGAAGCTCTCGCAGGAGATAGAGGATAAGCTTCTCAAAGAAGTGTCCCACCTTGCAAAGCAGCCCTTCGGCTCGACCGAGGCCACGGTCATCCGCGGCTATCTCGACGTTTGCCTTGAGCTGCCGTGGAACATAAAGACCGAGGAAACGCGGGATATTGACAAAGCGCGCAGGGTGCTCGATGAGGATCACTACGGCCTTGAAAAGGTTAAGCAGCGCGTTATAGAATACCTTGCCGTGAGGCAGCTTGCCCCCAAGGCCGGCGGAAGTCTGCTGTGTCTTGTCGGACCTCCGGGCACCGGTAAGACCAGCATAGCAATGAGCATCGCACGAGCAACAAATCGCAAGTGTGTTCGCATATCCCTCGGCGGCGTTCACGATGAGGCAGAGATCCGCGGCCACAGAAAAACCTATGTCGGGGCAATGCCCGGCAGGATCATATCCGGCATCCGTCAGTCAAAGAGCATGAACCCTGTAATGGTGCTTGATGAGGTTGACAAGTTAGGCTCTGACTATCGGGGCGATCCCTCTGCGGCGCTGCTGGAAGCGCTCGACCCCGAGCAGAACTCAACGTTCCGGGATAATTACCTTGAAGTGCCGTTTGATCTTTCGGATGTATTCTTCATAACGACCGCAAACTCGCTCGATACCATACCGAGAGCGCTCCTTGACCGCATGGAGGTCATTGAGCTTTCAAGCTATACCGATGAGGAAAAGCTCAGCATCGCAAAGGGGCATTTGCTGCCCAAGCAGCGCAAAAAGCATGGTCTTAAGGCTTCACAGCTGAAAGTCAGCTACGACGCCATACGCGAGATTATAACATATTACACACGCGAATCGGGTGTCAGAAATCTTGAACGTCAGATAGCGGCGCTGTGCCGCAAGGCTGCCGTTTCGATTGCCGACGGCGAGCGCAAGAGCTTGTCGATTCGCTCCGGTGCATTGCAGCCGTATCTCGGCTCACCGAAATTCAAGCCCGAGCAGCGCAGAATGAACGATGAGGTCGGCCTCGTGCGCGGCCTTGCGTGGACAAGCGTCGGCGGCGAGGTGCTCGATGTCGAAGTTGCCGTTGTCGAAGGCAGCGGAAAGCTCGAGCTTACCGGCAACCTCGGCAAGGTTATGCAGGAATCCTGTCAGGCGGCAATGACCTGTATAAGAAGCAGGGCAAATAAACTCGGCATCAACGCTGATTTTTACAAAACAAAGGATATACACATACATTTCCCGGAGGGTGCGATACCCAAGGACGGGCCTTCGGCGGGTGTCACCGTCTGCACGGCTATCGTCTCCGCGCTGACAGGTACGCCCGTGCGCCGCGATATCGCAATGACGGGAGAGATCAGCCTGCGCGGAAGAGTTCTTCCTATCGGAGGTCTCAAGGAAAAGACGATGGCGGCTATGCGCAGCGGCGTAAGCACCGTTATCATTCCTGCCGATAACGAGCCGGATCTTGAGGAGATCGATCCTGCCGTGCGAAAGGCACTCAACTTTGTGCTGGCAGATAAGGTCGATAACGTACTTGAAACTGCGCTTGCTCATAAGGACGCTGATAGCAAGCCTGATGTCATTATGCCCGTTTCGGGCAAGAAATCCCGTCCGGGAATTAGACAGTAGGTGTACTATGGCCGAACTTAACGTCAACAAAGCCGAGTTTATAAAAAGTGCGGCAGCACCGGCGGACTTTATCCGCGATGCACTTCCGAATATCGTATTTGCAGGCAAGTCCAATGTCGGCAAATCCTCGGTGATAAACAGACTTTTAAATCGCAAAAACTTTGCGCGAGTAGGACAGTCTCCGGGAAAGACGATACATGTAAACTATTTTCTTATAGACCAAAAGGTCTACTTTGTCGATCTTCCCGGCTACGGCTACGCGAAGGTATCAAAGTCAGAGCGCGAACGCTGGGGCAAGCTCATGGAGCAGTTTTTTGCTGTCGACGGGCTCATAGACCTCGGAATAATGATCGTAGACTCGCGTCATAAGCCGACGGCCGACGATATTACGATGGCTCAGTGGTTCAAAAGCACCGGCTGTCCGCTCGTGGTTGTTGCCAATAAGTCAGATAAGCTGAAAAAGAGTGAGATCGAGGCGAATCTTGAGCTTATTCGTCTTACTCTCGGCCTTGATGAAGAAACGCCGCTCATTCTATTTTCCGCGGAAAAGGGCAGCGGCCGCGACGCTCTTATGTCGCAGATACTCAAGTATATTTAAGGTAGTGCTTTATGAATTCATTCGGCGATGTAATGCGAAATCTTGACTGGTCGGTTGCTACCGACATGCTCATGTCCGTCATACCGGCGCTTGTGTGCATAACGCTGCACGAGATCAGCCACGGCTATGTCGCCTATAAGCTGGGCGACAACACTGCGAAAAATATGGGAAGGCTCACGCTCAATCCCATTAAGCATATCGACATTGTCGGTCTAATAATGATGGTCGTGTTCAAATTCGGCTGGGCAAAGCCCGTGCCGGTCGATATGCGCAATTTCAAGCACCCCAAACGCGACATGGCGATAACCGCACTCGCAGGTCCGGTATCAAACGTCCTGATCTGCTGCGTCGTGCTGTTTATTTACGGTATCATTTTTCTGCCGTGCAAGCTATCGGGCAGCGAATTTTGGGGAGATGTGCTTGATATGGTTTACATAACATCATATTTGAGCATAGCTCTTGCCATATTCAATATCATTCCCGTGCCGCCGCTGGACGGCTCAAAGGTGCTGTTTTCACTTATGAGCGATGAGGCGTATTTAAAGCTCATGCGCTATGAGCGCTACGGAATGCTGATTCTGCTCGTCCTTGTGGCAACCAATGTCCTCGGACGGCCGCTCCAAACCGTAACAGAGGCGGCGTTTAAATTCCTGTTTTCGTTTGCCGAATGGGGCTATGACCTTTCGTGCATACTGTTTTATTGATAATGGACAATCCGACTTTTCATCTTGACGGCGTAGTTAAGGACAGAAATGAGCTTCAGGATTTCGACGGTCCGCTCAGCCTTATCCTTATGCTGCTGTCGAAAAATAAAATAGAGATACGAGATATAAAAATATCCGAGATACTCGATCAGTACCTTGAATACCTTGACCGTATGGAGAAAATGGATCTTGAAATAACGAGCGAGTTCGTGCAGATGGCCTCGCATCTGCTGTATATCAAGACCCGAACGCTCCTTGCGGGCGAGGAGGAGGTCAGCGAGCTGGAAGAGCTCATGACTTCTCTTGAGCAGTTAAAGTGCAAGGACATTTACTCGGCTGTGCAGAGAATAACTCCGGAGCTGAAAAAGGCCTCGGAAAAGGGGCTTTTATATTACGCAAAGCTCCCGGAGCCGCTGCCGGATATAAAGCGCGAGTACGAGTATCGCCACGAGCCGGCGGATCTGTTCCGTGCGCTGTATACCGTTATAACACGCGGCGGAAAACCGTCGGAGCCCGAGCTTGCTCACCGTCTCGCGCCTTCGCGCATCGTATATGAGGTGCGGACAAAAAGCCGCGAGCTTATCGACCGTCTGCAAAAGGGACCGGCAAAGCTGTCAGAGCTTTACTCCGAGTGCCGCAGCCGTTCGGAGATCGTTGCAACGTTTATCTCCATTTTGGAGCTGTGCAGCATGGGCAGCGTTGAGCTCACAGGCGATGAGAGCGACTATACGCTCTCGTTCACAGGCGGCGATGTCGGCGAAATCATTGACAGAATAACAGAGTAGGTTTTGTAATGGAAACAGAGAATATAAAGTCAGCCGTTGAGGCAATACTTTTTGCAGCGGGCGAGCCTGTTCCCGCCGCACGCATATCACTTATCCTTGAGGTCGATGAGAAAACGGTTTTCGCGGCGGCAAAGGAGCTTGCTGATGAATACAGCTTCGGTATGCGCGGCATGCGCATACTTACGCTTGATAACAAGTTGCAAATGTGCTCGTCGCCGGAGTATGCCGCGGTGATAAGCAAAACGCTTGAGCAGCGCAAGCCGCCGATGCTCTCACAGCCGGCGCTTGAAACGCTTGCGGTCGTTGCGTATTTTCAGCCCGTCACAAGGGCGTATATCGACCAGGTGCGCGGAGTCGACAGCTCATACACCGTCGGTGTACTCATAGACCGCGGCCTTATTGAGCGCTGCGGAAAGCTCGACGTTCCGGGCAGACCATCACTTCTTCGCACGACGGACGTTTTTCTTCGCACGATGGGCGTCAGCAGGCTTGAGGAGCTTCCGGAGCTTCCGGATATCAGCTCCGGCGACGGCGTCAAAAAGCTTGAAGATGCCATTGAAAAGCTCAGCACGGTCGGTAATAATCAGCTCCGGATGGAGGAGCTCAAATAGGATGTTGGGGTGGTGCGCTTGACAGCGCTTATTATCATCTTAATACTGCTGGCTGCCATCATGCTCATTCCTCTCGGAGTGTACGCATCATACACGGAGGGCAGCTTCACGGCATCTGCGCATGTGTGGTTTTATAAGCTCAGTCTGTATCCTCCGAAGGAAAAGAAGCCTAAGTCCGAGGAACCGACAGAGACCGATACGGAAAATGAGGAAAAGCCCAAAAAAAGCTTTTCGCCCGACTTTACGCCGGGCGATTGGCTTGAGCTTGCAAGACTCGCCCTGCGAGCGCTCAGGCACTTAAAAAACGGAGTGTATTTTGACCTCATCAGGCTCACGGCGGTCATATCTGCGCCCGACCCGTATGACGCCGTAATGCGATATAATGCGGTAAACGGCTTTATCGGCTCCGCGATACCTTTTTTTGAGAGCGAGTTTTGCGTTAAAAAGAAAGAGATATACATCGGACTTGATATGAATGACGGCGAAGGCAATGCTGAATTTGAGCTTTCCGCATCCGTAAGAATTGGAACGATTCTGGCATTGGGACTTGCCGCAGGCTTTGGATTTCTGAAAATTCTGATAAAAAACAGGATACGGCGTATCCGTGAAAGGGTGGCATGCAATGGAGAACAACAAACTGAGCGAAATGATGCAGTCAACAATGAGCAGCATCAAGGATCTTGTTGAGGTAAACAACATCGTCGGCGAGCCCATAGTTACGCCCGACGGCCAGACTATTATTCCCGTATCGAAGCTGAGCTTCGGCTTCGGAGGCGCCGGAGGCGATTCACTCGGCGGCAGCAAGCAGGGCTACGGCGGCGGCAGCG